>UMEO01040201.1_pt1 | contig 13747 bp, 8 predicted proteins | sample 1964781 | NCBI WGS metagenome assembly UMEO01 (sample SAMEA4836023, study PRJEB28245) | human gut metagenome | biome: gut microbiome; material: fecal sample | place: Denmark | collected 2008 | reverse complement strand
CGTGTAGGGGTACTTCACCGTCACTATCTCCTTGTTCGTCGAGGCGTTGATCTCGTACTCGTCGTCGTTGGCGCTGTACGACATCGAGGTGTTGAAGTCCTTGAGTGTGTTGTACTCCGCGAGTACGGCCTCCACCTGTGCCTTGGCGTTGTCCAGATCGCCGCGGTAGAGGTAGTAGCGTGCCGCGAAGGCGTGTACGGCGGCCGTCGTGCCGCGCCATACGCGGCGCTTGCCCTGCTCGACGAGCGGCGTGGTGATCTTCAGCGCCTCCTGCAGGTCGTTGTCGATGAACGACCACGTGTCGGCCAGCGAGGCGCGGGCGATGCCCTCCTCGAACGAGATGGTCTGCTTGAGCGGCAGTCCGAGTTCCGAGCCGTTGCTGCCGTCGTAGTAGAGCGTGTAGGCCACGGCCAGCTGGAACATCGAGTATGCGCGCAGGAAGTGGGCCTCGGCCTTGAGATTGGCCTTCGTCTCGGCGTCGCCCGACACCTCGTCGATGTACGCGAGCACCAGGTTGGCGTAGTAGATCTTGCTGTACTCGCCGTCCCAGAGCAGGCGGCTGGTTCCCGTGCCTTGGTCGCTCCAGAGGATGTACTCCAGGTTCGAGGGGTTCATGCCGCCGTCCTGATAGTCGTGTATGTCGGTCGTGAGGCCGAAGTCATCGCAGGCGAGGGCCGTGTGGTTGTACTCGGAGTAGAACCGCGAGTAGCTGCCGAGCAGCGCATCGAGCTGTTCGGCCGTTTCGATCGTTTTCTGGGTGTTCTTCGAGGGATCGACATCGAGGAAGTCGTCGCAGGCGACCAGGCCCGAGGCGGCCGCGGCGAGGAGCGTGAGGTATGCTGTTTTCTTCAGATTCATGGTCTCAACAGTTTAGAATTTGCACTTGATTCCGAACGTATACGACGCCTGCAGGCGGATCGTCCCCTTTGCGAATTCGGGGTCCTCGCCGTATCCGTTGAAGTAGATGTTGAACGGGTTGTTGCACTGCGCATATACCTGCAGCGACTTCATGCCGATCTTCGCGACGACCTTCTTGGGAAGGTTGTATCCCACGCTGAACTCCTGCAGGCGGATGTGCGAGGCACTCTCGCTCAGGTAGGACATGTAGGGATAGAAGCGGTCCCAGAAGTAGTAGCGGGTCTCGATCTCGTTCTGCGGCAGGGGGATTATTTTGTTCGGGTCGCAGTTCTTCACCTCCGAGTACTTGTCGTTGGGCACGGCACGTCCCGATACGGAGGGGTAGTTGAAGCTCTCGCGGAGGAACTTGTGCCCGAACTTGCCGGTCACGATCATCGAGATGTCGAAGTCGTAGACGCGGAACGAGGTCGAGAAGGACATGTTCCACGGTGCTACGGTCGTACCCATTGCGTAGGAGCAGTCCATCGGGTCGCCCGTGGGCCACGTTGCGAAGGTCTCGTAGAGGCCGCTCTTGTGGAGGATCGTCGGCTGCCAGTCGGGCGACGAGGCGGTGCCCACGTTCTGCAGACCGCCGTACTTGTAGGTCCAGAGCGTGTTCATGTCGTAGCCTTCCATCCATGCGGTGCTGCCGCCGACATAGACCAGGTCGTAGGCGTTCGTGGGCTTGACCTGCAGGCTCTTGATGCGGTTCTTATTGTAGGAGAGCGTCAGCACGCCGTTCCACGTCACGTTGGGCGAGATGCGGAGCGTCGAACCCACCTCCATCTCGAAACCGCGGTTGAGGATCTCGCCGTTGTTCAGGCGCATCGAGGTGGTTCCCTGCACGGCCGAGAGCGTAACGTCGGCGATCAGGTCCTCCGAGTGCTTGCTGTATACGTCGAACTTACCGTAGAGTTTGCCTTTGAAGAGGTTGAAGTCCACGCCGATGTCCCACGTTCCGGTGCGCTCCCAGCGCAGCGTGGGGTTGCCGTAGCTCGACATCGATCCGGTGAGCTCGCCGGTCACCGTGTTGGGCGACGAGCTGATGTTCACCAGCGGCTTGAAGGTGGTCGATTTGTCCACGTTTCCGTTGTATCCGTAGGTGAAGCGCAGGGCCAGGCCGTCGATCCAGTCCACCTGCTGCATGAATGCCTCGTTGGCGATTTGCCAGCTGGCGCCCACCGACCAGAACGGGGCGTAGCGGTAGGCCGGGTCGTCGGTGATGAGGTTCGAGGCATCGGTACGCACGCTTCCCGACACGGTGTATCGGCTGTCGTAGGTGTACGATGCGTTGCCGAAGGCCGAGAAGTAGCGGTCCGTGGTGTACGAGAACGAGTTCTGGTAGCTCATCGTAAGGTTGTTGCCCTGCCAGTCCGTGAGCTGGTAAACGCCCGTTCCGCCGATGCCGTTGGGGAAGTTGCCGACGCTGAGCGTCTCGTCGTTGTATCCGTAGGTGCGGGGATACCCGAACGACTGGTAGCGGCGGTCGATCGTCTCGATACCGGCGACTATGGCCACGGCGTGCTTTTCAGCGAACGTGTGGTTGAAGTTCAGCTGGTTGCGGATCGTGAGCACGTCGTAGCGGGTGCGGCTCTGGTCGAGGAACCCTCCGGTGGGGAGGTTGGCCGTCACCTCGTCGGTCTCCTTGTTCCACGAGGCGGCGCTGTTCACGCCGTAGCGTACCGTGTAGGTGTTCTCGTTGTAGTAGTTGTGCGTGTCGGACTCGATCATCTCATACTGGATGCGCGAGTCGAAGGTCAGCCCCTTCCAGAGCTTGAAGGTCAGGCCGGCCTGTACGCGGGCGTTGGCCGACGTCGAGGTCAGCTCGCGGTTGTTCATCTCCTGCAGGGGGTTCCAGCTCCAGTCCTCATAGGGGAACTTGCCTTCGGGAACGTGGCGCTTCACGTAGTCGAGGCTGACGCCGTACGAGTAGGGGATGTAGTCGCCGTTCTCGTCCACGAGCATCTCGTAGGGCGAGAGTCCGGGCAGGCCGTATCCGCTGTTGTCGTTTTTAGTATAGGTGTAGGCGCCGTTGAAGTTGAAGTCGAGCCACTTGAACACATGGGTCCGGTTGCGGAAATTGACCATGTATTTGGTGCTGTTCTGCTTCTTGTAGTGCTGCCGGTCGTTCTGGTAGAGGGCCGAGAGGGTATTCGACGACCGGTCGGTGGCGATGTTCACGGCAACGTTCTCCTGGTGCACGATCGGGTTCTGGAGCAGGTATTTCTTGATCTGTCCGTAGTTGTTCTTGGTGCGGAGCTCGTCGATGGCGGCATTCATCTCGGCATCGGAGAGGTGCCCGAGGCGGTTTTCGTTCAGCAGCTCATAGACCTTGCTGCCGCCGCCGCTGTAGTCGTTTTCCTGGGGATACCACGTGGTCGAGTCCCAGCGCGTGAATCCGTAGATCTCGTAGTCGATGACGTCGTTCACCGAGGCCTGCGAGAGCGTGTAGTCGAGGTCGAGTTTGGGTGAAACCTTGAAGAAACCCGAGTAATCAACCGTTACCGAGGCTTTCCCCCCCCCTTCGGATCGGGCGTTCTTGGTCGTTACGACGATCACGCCGTTGGCCGACTTGGCACCCCAGATCGAGGCTGCCGCGGCATCCTTCAGCACGGTGACGCTCTCCACGTCGTTGGGGTTGATCGACTCGAAGCCGCCCTCGATGGCGAATCCGTCCACAACGAGCAGCGGCTCGGTGGCCGACGTCGAGAGGCTCGAACGTCCGCGGATCTCGAACACGGGATTTCCGTATGCGTCCTGCGTACCCACCAGACCTGCCGCCGAACCGATCAGACGGCTGGCGATCGAGCCGGAGGGTTTCTCGAGCTGGGCCTTGTCGATGATGTCGAACGAACCCGTGGCACGCTCCTTCGAGATGGTCTGGTAACCCGTCACGACCACGTCATCGAGCTGGTGTGCCGATTCGCGGAGTTCGATTTCGATGCGTGTGCGGGGACCGACCTGGATCTCCTGTTCGTCGTACCCGAGGTACTTGAACACGAGGATGTCCGAATCCGACGCTTCGATCCGGAACGAGCCGTCCGAATTGGTGATCGCACCGTTCGTACCGCCCTTGACGGTAACGGTGGCGCCAACCACGGGTACGCCGTTCGTGTCTGCCACGACGCCGGTGACCCATCTCTGTTGCGCTGAAACCTGGAACGCCATGAGGCATATGAGCCAGGCGAGGTAGAGTTTCTTCATGCTGATTGTTTTTAGTTAGGATTGTTTGTTAATACAAGGTCTGTGGAAACATACCTTCTGTCACGAAGGCAGAACGAGCGCCCGACATCGTGCAGGCCGTCGCTCTAATTTTTTGATCGAATCTTTTGTTTTGTGTGTTAAAAATGTCTATAATTGCGGCTGAAAATTCTACTTTTTCGCCGAAAAATATGTAATTTTGGACAAAGTTCCAAACGCTTTGATAATGTTTGAACATTTTTTTTAATTGAGTTATAAACATTAACCAAAACAAGGTTTTTTATGAAAAAGTTTACTGCAATTTCTGCCGCATCGCTTCTTCTGGTAGCCTGTGGCGAATCGCGTCCGACCTACCTGCTTTCGGGTACGGTCGATACGCTGTACAACGGAGCGACCGTATCGCTCCTCTACGGTGAGAAGAGCGACAGCACGGTCGTCTCGCAGGGGGCTTTCTCGTTCGAGGGCGAGATCGACTCGCCCGTTCTGGCGCGTGTCCTCATCTCGCAGGGCGACAACCGCACGGGCGGCATGGTCGTACTCGAGGCCGGATCGCCCGTTCTGACCCTTACCGAGGAGGGCTACCGCTGCTCGGGTACGCCGCTCAACGAGACCTTCAACGGCTACAACGCTTCGTCCGAGGAGCTCTACAAAACCTACCGCGAAGCCTATACCTCGCTGCGTGAGCAGGGTCTCAAGGACGAGGAGTTCCGCGCTGCCCTCGAGCAGGCCGGCGAAACCTTCTCCGCGGGTTCGCGCAAGCTCAACGAGGAGTTCTTTGCCGCCAACAAGGACAATGTGCTGGGTTCGGTCGTAATCACCCGCCTGGCCGACGACAAGTCGCAGTTCGACTCGCTCTACAACGTGGCCGGCGAGGCCGTGCGCAACGCTGCGAGCGTACAGCAGGAGAAGGCCCGCTACGAGAACCTCGAGAAGACCTCCGAGGGCAAGATGTTCACCGACTTCACGATCGAGAAGGGCAGCGCCGAGGGTACCCCCGTATCGCTCTCCGACTATGTGGGCAAGGGCAAGTACGTGCTCGTCGATTTCTGGGCTTCGTGGTGCGGCCCCTGCCGTGGCGAGATGCCCAATCTGGCCGAGGTATACAAGAAGTACAAGGGTGACCGCTTCGAGATCGTGGGCGTAGCCGTCTGGGATGAGCGCGCCGACACCGAGAAGGCCCTCGAGAGCCTGCCGATCACGTGGCCCGTGATCTTCGATGCCGGCCAGCTGCCGACCGACCTCTACGGCATCAACGGCATTCCGCAGATCATCCTCTTCGGCCCCGACGGCACGATCGTGGCACGCGACCTGCGCGGCGAGGCGATCGGCGAGAAGGTCGGCGAGTGCCTGGCCAAATAGTCCGCCGCATCCGACTGAGAAAAGGTCCGGAGACCCGCAAGGTCCCCGGACCTCTCTTTTTTTTCGCCGCAGCCTCCGTCTGCCGTCCTCCCGTCCGTCCTCCCGTTCCCCGTCCTTCAGCCTGCCGCCCGTTCCTGTCTTGTCGTCCGTCCTCCCGTTCCCCGTCCTGCCCGTCCGTTTCCCGTCCCGCTTTCTGTCCGCCGTGCGCCCGGCATGGCCCCTGCGCCCTCTTCGCGGGACACCCATCCGCTCTGCCGCTCTCCGATCCTCCGCCCGGTTCCGGAACAGACCCTCTGTTGAAAAAAAACGTCCCTGCGGAGGAGGGAAAACCCCGGAAAAAATTCGTATATTTGCTCCTTGAATGGATATGGCTACCTGTTTTCCGGCGTGCGGCGGCCGACCCGTGAGGGCCGCCGACGGTTTTCGTCATGTTTCTGCCGCACCCGGATCCAGCCCGTCTAAAACTCCGCGCCGCCTATGTTGAGTGCCTTGTACTACATCTTCCTGGTGCTGCTGTGCACCTTTTTCATGATCCTGTCGGCCGTTGCGCTGGTCGTCTGCTATCCCTTCGACCGGGGCCGCCGCGTCGTGCACGAACTCTCGCGCATCCTCGTGCGGATCTTCTTCGCCATCCCGCCCTTCTGGCGCCAGCGCGTCGAGGGTCTTGAGCGGATCGACCGCCGCCAGCGTTACGTCATTGCCGTGAACCACAACACGGTGATCGACATCCCGACGCTCTACTACCTGCCGCTCAATTTCCGGTGGGTCTCCAAGCGCGAGGTCTACAAGGTCCCCTTCTTCGGGCAGTACCTCTTCCTGCACGGCGACATCTGCATCAACCGGGGGCGGGCCACGGCCGCCATGGAGCAGCTGCTCCGCGAGGGGCGCGAGTGGATCTCGCGCGGCGCTTCGGTCGCCATCTTCCCCGAGGGCACGCGTTCGAAGGACGGGGAGATCCACCGCTTTAAGGCCGGCGCCTTCCTGCTGGCCCGGGAGGCCGGCGTCGGCATCCTTCCGGTGGTGCTCGACGGTACGAAGTCGCTCATCGGGCACAACCTGCTCTTCAACTGGGGCAACCGGATCACCATCCGGGTCCTGCCTCCCGTTCCGGCCTCGGAGGTCGCCGCTTCGGACCCCCACGAACTGATGGAGCGCGTGCACGACGACATGTGCCGGGCGCTCTCCGAGATCCGCAACAGACGATAGACTATGGCAGACTTACTCAATACGAATCCCAACGAAACCTACGGCGACGACGCCATCGTGACGTTGTCGCCGCGGGAACACATCCGCCTGCGCCCGGGCATGTACATCGGCAAACTGGGCGACGGCTCGCAGGCCGACGACGGCATCTACGTGCTGATCAAGGAGGTCGTCGATAACTCGGTCGATGAGTTCATCATGGGCGCCGGGCGCGAGATCGACATCACGATCGAGGACAACGTCGTCTCGGTGCGCGACTTCGGCCGCGGCATTCCGCTCAAGTCGCTGGCGGCGGCCGTTTCCGAGATGAACACGGGCGGCAAGTACGGCGGCACGGCCTTCAAGAAGACCGTGGGCCTGAACGGTGTGGGCGTCAAGGCCGTGAACATGCTCTCGAGTGAGTTCACGGCGCGCTCGGTGCGCGACGGCGAGGCCCGCACGGTCACCTTCGTCAAGGGGCTCGAGCAGAGCGACCGCTGGGAGTCGGGTGTTTCGGAGAAGAACGGCACCTACATCTCCTTCCGCGTCGATGAGGAGGTTTTCGGGCAATATGCCTACAACCTCGAGTACGTCGAGCAGATGGTCAAGAACTATACCTACCTGAACCTGGGCCTCACGTTCCGCTTCAACGGCCGCAGCTACGTCTCGAAGAACGGACTGCTCGACCTGCTGAACGAGAACATGACCGAGGATCCGCTCTATGCGCCGATCCACCTCTCGGGCGACGACATCGAGGTGGCCATCACCCACGGCACGGGCTACGGCGAGAGCTATTTCTCGTTCGTAAACGGCCAGTACACCTCGCAGGGCGGTACGCACCAGGCGGCCTTCCGCGAGGGTATCGCCAAGACCATCAAGGAGTTCTACCACAAGGACTACGATCCGTCGGACATCCGCACGTCGATCATCGCGGCCATCTCGGTGAAGGTCACCGACCCGGTCTTCGAGTCGCAGACCAAGATCAAGCTCGGCTCGAAGGAGATCGAGCCCGGGGTCTCGATGCGCAACTTCGTGGTCGATTTCCTGGGCAAGCACCTCGACGACTACCTGCACAAGCACCCCGAGACGGCGCAGACGCTGCAGAAGAAGATCGTCGAGAACGAGAAGGAGCGCAAGGCCATCTCGGGCATCCAGAAGAAGGCGCGCGAGACGGCCAAGAAGGTCTCGCTCAACAACCGCAAGCTGCGCGACTGCAAGATCCACTTCACGGACAAGAACGAGTTGGCCGAGCAGTCGATGATCTTCATTACGGAGGGCGACTCGGCCTCGGGTTCGATCACCGCCTCGCGCGACGTGCGCACGCAGGCGGTCTTCTCGCTGCGGGGCAAGCCGCTGAACTGTTACGGGCTCACGAAGAAGGTGGTCTACGAGAACGAGGAGTTCAACCTCCTGCAGGCGGCGCTCAACATCGAGGAGGACATGGAGAACCTGCGTTACAACAAGGTGATCATCGCCACCGACGCCGATGTGGACGGCATGCACATCCGCCTGCTGCTCACCTCGTTCTTCCTGCAGTTCTTCCCCGACGTGATCCGCACGGGCCACCTCTATATCCTCCAGACGCCGCTCTTCAGCGTGCGCAACAAGAAGGTGACCTACTACTGCTACTCCGAAGAGGAGCGCGTGCGCGCCATCGAGAAGTGCGGCGCGGGGGTGGAGATCACGCGATTTAAAGGTCTCGGCGAGATCTCCTCGACGGAGTTCAAGGAGTTCATCGGCGAGAACATGCGCCTGGACCGGGTGCGCCTGACGAAGGACGACCCGATCCACGACCTGCTGGAGTTCTACATGGGCAAGAACACCTTCGAGCGGCAGGGATTCATCATCGACAACCTGCGTATCGAGGAGGACCTCGTGGAGCAGGACCTCAAACTGAGTTGATGCGCTATGGCAGAAGAGAAAGAGATACGCGAGGGGCTTCCCGCCGGGGAGGCCGACACGGCGGCGCCCGGAGCGCCGTCGGACGGAGACACGCCGCAGGATGCGGCGCCTGTCGATGAGGCTCCGGCCGGGGAGCCGGCAGCTGCGGCCCGGGCCGGGAAGTTCGGACGGCTGATGCAGGACGAGGGCGGTGTGCGCAAGCTCACGGGCATGTACCGCAACTGGTTCCTCGACTACGCCTCCTATGTGATTCTGGAACGTGCCGTCCCCCACGTCGAGGATGGCCTGAAACCCGTGCAGCGGCGCATCCTCCACGCCATGAAGACGGTCGATGACGGCCGCTACAACAAGGTGGCGGGCATCGTCGGCGAGACGATGAAGTACCACCCGCACGGCGACGCCTCGATCAAGGACGCGCTGGTGCAGCTCGGGCAGAAGGACCTCCTGATCGACTGCCAGGGCAACTGGGGCAACATCCTGACGGGCGACGATGCGGCCGCGGGCCGTTACATCGAGGCGCGCCTGTCGAAATTCGCGCTCGACGTGGTCTTCAACCGCAAGACCACCGAGTGGATGCGCTCCTACGACGGACGCAACGAGGAGCCGGTGACCCTTCCGATCAAGTTCCCGTTGCTGCTGGCCCAGGGATCGGACGGCATCGCCGTGGGCCTGGCGTCGAAGATCCTGCCGCACAACTTCATCGAGCTGATCAATGCGGCCATCGCCCACCTCGAGGGGCGCGACTTCGACCTCTATCCCGACTTCCCGACGGGCGGCATGGCCGACGTGAGCCGCTACAACGACGGCCTTCGGGGCGGCACGGTGAAGGTCCGCGCGAAGATCTCGAAGATCGACAAGCGCACGCTTGCCATTACGGAGATTCCCTACACACCGACCACCGAGTCGATCAAGGAGTCGATCATCAAGGCCAACGACAAGGGCAAGATCAAGATCCGCAAGGTCGATGACAATACGGCCGACAAGGTCGAGATCGTGATCCAGGTGGCTCCCGACGAGTCGTCGGACAAGACGATCGACGCCCTCTACGCCTTCACCGACTGCGAGGTCTCGATCGCCCCGAACGCCTGCGTCATCTGGGACGAGAAACCGCACTTCCTGGGTGTGAAGGAGATCCTCCGCCGCTCGGCCGAGCACACCAAGTGGCTGCTGGGCCGCGAGCTGGAGATCCGCCTCGGGGAGCTGCAGGAGGCGTGGCATGCCGCCTCGCTCGAGCGGATCTTCATCGAGAACCGCCTCTACCAGCTCATCGAGGGGTGCAAGACCCGCGAGGAGGCCTATGCTGCCGTCGATAAGGGGCTGGAACCCTTCAAGAAACAGCTGCGACGTGAAGTGACGCTTGAGGATGTGCAGAAGCTCACCGAACTGAAGTTCATCCGCATCTCGCGCTACGATACGGAGAAGGCCGACAACGAGATCCGCCAGATCGAGGAGGACATCCGCACGACGCAGTACCACCTGGCCCACCTGACCGAGTATGCCGTGGCCTACTACGAGCGCATCCGCGACAAGTACGGCAAGGGGCGCGAGCGGCGCACCGAACTCCGGGAGTTCGACTCGATCGAGGCGACGAAGGTCGCCGTGACCAACGCCAAGCTCTACGTGGACCGCGCCGAGGGCTTCTTCGGCATCGGCAAGTCGATGAAGGATGCCGAGTTCGTCTGCGACTGCTCGGACATCGACGACGTGATCGTCTTCACCAGGGAGGGGCGTTACGTCATCACGAAGGTCTCGGACAAGGCCTTCTTCCAGAAGGGGATCTACTACATCGGGGTCTTCAAGCGCAACGACGAGCGGACGATCTACAACGTCCTCTACCGCGACGGCAAGAACGGCCCGCTGATGATGAAGCGCTGCGCCATCAAGGGTATCACGCGCGACAAGGAGTACGACATCACGAAGGGAACCGCCAAGAGCGAGATACTCTATATGTCTGTGAATCCGAACGGTGAGGCCGAGGTGCTGAAGGTTTACTTCAAGCCCCGTCCGCGCCTGAAGAAGGTGATCGTCGATCTCGATTTCTCGACCCTTGCCATCAAGGGCCGCCAGAGCCAGGGCAACCTCTTCTCGCGCTACGGCATCCACAAGATCGTGCTCAAGGAGCGGGGCACCTCGACCCTCGGCGGACTGACGATCTGGTTCGACGAGGATGTCCGCCGCCTGAACTCCGACGGCCGCGGCACGTGCCTCGGCGAGTTCAAGGGCGACGACAAGCTGATCGTCTGGACCTCGAAGAACCAGTATTACATCACGGGCTACGACCTGGGGCAGCACTTCCCCGACGAGACGATCCACGTGAGCCGCTACGAACCCGACCGCGTCTACAGCCTCTGCTACTACGACCGCGATCAGAAATACTACTACATGAAGCGCTTCACGGCCGAGATGTCCGACCGTATGCAGGCCTTCCTCGACGAGGATGCCGACTTCATCTGCGTGACCGATACGGCGGGTGCGCAGCTCGAGATCACCTACAAGGGCGCCCACGCCACGCGCCCGGCCGACCGGATCGACGTCGATGAGTTCGTGGGGGTCAAGAGCCACAGGGCCAAGGGCAAGCGCCTGACGACCTACGATGTGGCGGAGCTCCGCTTCATCGAGCCCGAACCGGCTCCCGAGCCCGACGACGAGGAGCCGCTCGACGACGGGGCGGACTCGGCCGACGGCCGGCCGGAGGGAGAGAGCACCCCGGAGAGCCGGCCTGCGGCGCCCGAACGTCCCTCCACCCCGGCGGGACGCGGCGTGCCGACCCGCTCGGAGACGGGGCTTCCCCCGACGGATGCCACACCGGGCGGCGTGGCGTTCGAGATCGAGCGCCCGAAGGGGGATGCCGACGAAGTGGTGGACCCCGAACAACTCAACCTGTTCTGACGATGAAACCGATCTTTCTGGTGGGCTACATGGGCTGCGGCAAGAGCACGCTGGGCCGCAAACTGGCGCGGCGGCTCGGTGCGGCCTTTGTCGATACGGATGCCGCGGTCGAGGAGCTGGAAGGGGCCTCGGTGGCCGACGTCTTCCGTTACGAGGGCGAGACGCGCTTCCGCGAACTCGAACGCGGGGTGCTCGAGCGGGTGATCGCCTCGAGCGATGCCGCCGTGGTCTCGACGGGCGGCGGCCTGCCCGTCTGGCGCGACAACATGGAGTGCATGAATGCCGCCGGACATACGGTCTACCTGTGCCGCACTGCGGCGCAGATCGCCGGGCGCCTGAGCCCCTACGGACGGCAGAAGCGCCCCCGCCTGCGCGGCCTGAGCGACGACGAACTGGTCGGCTTCATGGAGCGCGACATGGCCGTGCGCGACCCCTTCTACCGGAAGGCGGCGCTGACGGTCGAGTGCGGCGGGCGGAGCGACGACGAACTGGTGGGGGAGATCCTCGGGCGGCTCTTCCCCGACGGCCTTCCCGCGGGTTGCCGCCCGGCTGCCGGAGTGCATGACTGAATCTCAAGGAGCGATGAACGACGGAAAGACTACGGGAAACCGGGCCCCGATCGGGGTCTACGATTCGGGACTGGGCGGACTGACCGTCTGGCGGGAGATCCGCCGTGCGCTGCCCTCGGAGTCGCTCGTCTACCTGGGCGACGGGGCCAACTGCCCCTACGGCTCCCGCCCGCGTGAGGAGGTGCAGCAGCTGGCCGATGCCGCGGTGGCGCGGCTGGTCGGCGCCGGCTGCAAGATGGTCGTCGTGGCGTGCAACACGGCCACGGCGGCGGCGATCGACTTCCTGCGTGCGAAATATGCCTCTCTGCAGATTGTCGGCATGGAGCCGGCCGTAAAGCCCGCCTGCCTGGCCACCCGCAGCGGGGTGGTGGGGGTGCTGGCCACCGAGCGGAGTCTCGACGGGGAGCTTTTCCGCCGGACTGCGGCCCGCTACGGCTCGGGCATCGAGGTGCTTACGGTCCCCGGACGCGGATTCGTCGAGCTGGTCGAGGCGGACCGCGAACAGACGCCCGAGGCCGAGGTCTGCGTGCGCGAGGCCGTCGAGCCGATGCTGCGGCGCGGCGCCGACCAGATCGTGCTGGGATGCACGCACTATCCCTTCCTGCGCCCCGTCCTGGAGCGCATTGTGGCCGGCCGCGGCGTGACGATCGTGGACCCTTCGCCGGCCGTGGCGCGGCGGGTCGTGCAGCTGCTCGACCGCTACGGGCTGCGTGCTCCGGCCGACAACCTTCCCCGGCTCGAATTCCTTACCTTCGCCGACGAGGCCTACCGCGCCCGGCTCGAGGCAAAGGCCCTCGCTTCAATGGATTGATTGCTGCAAGCGTATGATTGAAAGGGTGAAGGCGCTGCTGATCGTATCTGTTGGTTTAAGTGGCCGACTTAATGCGCAGCAGGTCAGCGCCGTATCCGTTATTTTTTCTCCGTTTTCACCCGCCGGTTTTCAAATCCGCAAATATTTCCGTATCTTCGCTCGATAATATCGAGCGTCAAGGAAACACATGGCATCCAGAAACAATACATCCGCCTCATCGGGCCGGCGGCAGACCGTGGCCCGCTCCAACAGCGACAGCGCCCGCTGGATCGCGGGACTGCTGCTGCTCTTCATCGGTCTGTTCGTCGCCGCCTCGGTCTTCTTCTCGTTTTTCACGTGGGACGTGGACCAGAGCATCCTGCAGCGTCCGGCCGAGGAGCGCGAACTGTTGGGCGACGAGGTGGAGAACCTCTGCGGCGAGGCCGGTGCGCGCATCGGCCGCATGCTGGTGGACAACTCGTTCGGCGTCTTCGGCATCCTGCTTCCCTGCATGCTGGTGCTTGTCGGCATCCGCATCATCCGCCAGCGTCCGCTGCTGCTCAACCACTCGATCCTCTCGCTGCTGCTGATCCTCATCCTGGGGTCGCTGACCCTCGGTTTCGCCTTTGGCGACCGCTGGAGCCTCTGCTCCTCGACCGGCTGGGGCGGCGCCTTCGGCATCGGGGTTTCGGAGATGCTCCACGCCCACATCGGCGTGGTCGGGACGCTCATCCTGCTGCTCGGCGGGTGGATCCTCACGGGCGTGTTCATCAACCGCAATTTCATCAATACGGTCAATGAGGCCGGCAACGTCATGGTGGACCGCAGCGAGCGGATCGTCGAGACGGTGCGCCGCAAGGTCGTGGGCCATACCCCGGCCGACGAACCGCTCGGCGGCGGGCTGCAGGAGGAGGCTCCGGCTCCCGGGGCTGCCGCGCCCGATGCCGGAGCGAAGGCT
>UMEO01001225.1_pt1 | contig 14216 bp, 12 predicted proteins | sample 1964781 | NCBI WGS metagenome assembly UMEO01 (sample SAMEA4836023, study PRJEB28245) | human gut metagenome | biome: gut microbiome; material: fecal sample | place: Denmark | collected 2008 | reverse complement strand
CGTATCGCAATATCTCTGTTTTCCAGACCGTCTGCTATATTCATCATACAGATCCTGACTGTAGAAATCATCATACAGATCTTCACTGTATCCTTTCCTGCTTCTCTTGTATTTTCGTTCCTGATTTGGCAAATGATCTAATTCATTATACAATTCATCTATATCCTTAGCCATTATTTATCTCCCTTCTGTATATCCGAGTTCCTTAACAAAAAACAGTTTTTCCTGTTGGAAAAACTGTTTTTACTTTTACTCTCCCAATCCGTCTTCTACAGCGCTGACCATCGCTTTCATTGCATCAGCTTCGTCTTCGCCGTCGCAGATTAAGACAATCTTATCCCCTTTTTTTATACATGCTCCAAGCACACTCAGCACACTTTTTGCATTTGCTACTGTCTCTTCATGTTGAAACAGCACTTTGCAGTTATAATAGCTCGCCGTATTACAGAATACCCCCGCAGGTCTCAGATGAAGCCCCGTCGGATTACTGATCGTTACTTCCTGCTTTAACATATTGTTGCCTTTCTCTTAATTGTTTTCTTTCGTTTTTTCTTCGTCCTTGACATTCGCCTTCGCTTTATTTTCAAGCACTACTTTAATGCTCATACTCTTCTCCAACGTACAATGTTCCGGAAGTGATACCTGAATTGGAACATTATAAGTTCCGGGTTCCGTATATTTTGCCAGATCAATACTTACACTTTCATCGATATTTATCTTATTGAGCGCATCTTCCGGTCCACAAATCTGAATATCCAGTGCATCTGCGGATTCATAATTGATAGACAAATCACTGTCAAGATTCAGAACCGATACAGAACCTACTGATATTTCGAAAGATTTTGTTCCGTCCTTTTCTATCAGGATCGTTACTGCCACAGAATTTGCATTCTCATCAGCCAGTACGATTCCATCCGGAAGATACTCCGAAACATCTATAACCTTTTCTGTCTTTTCTTTCAGATTTTCCATTGCCAGCGCTGACGCCGGAATCTGAATCTCTGATAGCTGCTGAAGCTTATCAACATCTCCTGACACACTGATCTCTTTCGGTTCGTATTTAATATTTGAAAATTCATAACCATTTGCTGCCTGGATCGCTGAAGTGTCAAAATTCAACGGTACGTTTTTTGTACGAAGCAGTTCAACGTGAATGTCTACACCTTCTGTACCAAGATTATTGCTCAAGAGATTCTGGTCAATCTCATTGTTATCTTCATCATATAGTTTCAGCTCAGATTCCAGCGTTGATGTCTTGGATAAACCAGACACACTGACTGTAGCTTCTACTTTACTGATCTTATCAATTACGGATTTCGGTCCACGGATCGATACTTTCTCCGGCATAGCCTCAATCTGTCCTAAAACATATCCATCACGTACCGTACCTGTTGTCTTTGGAACGATTGGGAATTTCTTTGTCTCCTCATCTTCCAGTTTCACCTGCATATTGCGTGGTGTCGCATATGCATCCGCTACTTTATAATTTTTCACCGTAACTTCAATCGGTATCTGTGTCTCCAATGTAAGTTCCTTCATATCAGCAACAGCAGTGATATCATTTGCACTTAATTTACTCAAAACAGAACGTTTTGCCTTTACCGTAACTGTAACATTCTGTGTATCATCCAGAATCTGATACGTCTTTGGAGAATCCTCTGAAGCAAGCACTTCTGTATTGATCACTGTTACAGGAATGTTACTGAAATTCTGATCCATGATCGGATCATCAATATTAACCACTATAAGCCACAACAAACCTGCAGCCAGAAAGGCTAATATCTTAAGACTAAAATTATTCGACAGTCTTGTTCTCATTCTTACGCCTTCCTTTCCGCAAAGAATACCATTTACCGGACTCCACCTTGCGGTTCTGGATCTGTTCCAGACTCGCTCTTAATTCCTCTCGTGTAATATCACGAAGAAGTTTTCCACTGTGCGCAACTGAAACAGCACCTGTTTCCTCAGAAACAACAATGATCACTGCATCACTGACTTCGCTCATCCCCACAGCTGCACGATGTCTTGTTCCCAGATCTTTGCTAAGTTCCATGTTGTCCGACAACGGCAGATAACAGGTTGCCGACACAATTCTGTCTCCACGCACAATAATCGCACCGTCATGAAGTGGTGTATTATGTTCAAAAATCTGTTCCAGAACCTGTTTGGAAATCAGGCAGTCCAAATGAATTCCTGTACTCTCGTACTCTGTCAGACGGATTGCCTGCTCTACTACGATCAGCGCACCTGTCTTCACACTTCCCATACTATAAGAAGCTTCTACAATACTTGTGATCGTATCCTCGCTGAACCGCACTCTGTCTCTTGTCGTATCAAACGGAACCATAGAAGAAAGTACACTTTTTTCTCCCAGCTTTTCCAAAGCTCTACGAAGTTCCGGCTGGAAAACGACAACTGCTGCCGTCGCCATAACCGTAACTGCGTTCTTGGCAAGGAACAAAATCGTATGCATCTGGAAAATTGCGGCAACAAGAATAAACACAGCCAGCACAAGGATTCCTTTCATCAGCATCCATGCCTTTGTATTCTTTACCCAGATCATCAACTGATAGATCAGAAATGTAAGAATCAATACTTCTACAATATCTGTAATCCTTATATTAGGAAAATACACCTCTGTTACATATTTCTGCAAAAAATGAGAAATACGCTGTTCCATTCTGTCACCTCCTTCTTTTTTTATCGCATTCTTTATTTCATATTAAGATCTTTTTTCAAACTCTGTGTCAAAAGCAGTTTATTTACTTCATCAATATCATGTTTCTTTGCAGAAGGACCTTTTTTAGCTGTCGGTCTCTTCCGTCCCTGATTGCTCTGCCTCTGATTCGGATGTACTTTTTCAGCTCTGTCATTCTTAGGCTGTCTGTTCTTGCGGATCTTATTTGTATCCATGATCTCCGTTCCATGTCTTTCATTGATCCGTTTTACGGTCTTCTCCGGTGTTGCCACTGAAAGCTTCGGAACTGCTTTTACATAATAATAGTATTCGTCATCTTCATATTGCAAATTCTCACTTTTTGCATAATCCACAGAGAAGAAAAACAATTCAAGAATCAGTCCAATGATCACCGCAAATATATTGCCAAAGATCAAACCTACATAAGAAGTATGAACTCCCAGTGCCACATCTCCGATTGCAATCACGATAATATTCGCTACTGCTCCGGCAGCAATTGCAATCTTCCATGCATGATCTGCCGCCTGACGGTGAATCGTATATACAAGGAACAAACAGATGATAAATGCTGCAATTGCAATCCACATTTCCTTATTCTGAAACACCTGCTTTACATAAGCAGTAATCTCTGTCATCATTTTTGCTTTCCCGGAACTTTCCATTCCCGGAGCTGCTTTCTTCACATATGCCATCATATAATATACAATCGTTCCACAAATTACAGCTACCAGACTGATCGGTGTTGCAACCAGACCTAATGCGATTGGAATAATGTATGGAATATTGAACGCAAATGCGATTGGTGTCAGCAATACTACAATTGCCATTTTCGGTGTCAGGCGTAAATAAAAAATATACATAACAAGAAAAATCAACGCTGTAACTGCCAGTGCCGAAACGGATGCTGCAAACATATGTACCAGAATCAGCGCTGTAGCAAGAAGTACCGTGATGATCATCGGGAAGAATGTACAGATCACAGCAAGAGCCAGCGTTGCTACCGGTGATGCCGCCGCTTTCATAAAGCCGACATTACCATTGATCAGATAAAACGTCACCAGTGCGAGCACAAATTGTATTCCCTTATCGAATACTCTGGAATGTGCTGCATACAGTTCCCGCATTTTTTCTCGTATTACAAACAGATTATCCATATTATTGTTTCTCCTTTTCATACAGTTTAAGCAGTTTTATCAGATCATGATTATACATCTTCACTCTCTGTCTTGCATCCTTATGTTTCTGATTATACACATGGCTTGTCACACCGGCATATATCGCCAGTATCACAACATATCCTACTACTGCAACAAGCATCATAATGAGCATTAACAGCAATGACATATGACCTACGATCAGGTCAAATCCCGCCAACAGTATCAGCATCCACACACAGATATATCCAACCGTAACCCACAAAAATGAGCAGATTGAATGTAAGCCGACATAATCTTTTCTATAGTATTCACTGATCTTAAAATCTTCTTTTCCCTGTGTCTGTTCATATAAAGCAAGTTTTGTCATCAACTTCACTTTGCTTCTATCTAACATAATCCACCTCAAACTTCTATTTTCTACTTTTAAACATCATTTTAAGTATAACAAATATCAGTATCCTTGTCCAATACTTATAGTTAAAAAATAGACTTTTTCAGCGCCTGCTTTTTTCAGCAGAAATGATACTGCATCGATCGTATTTCCGGTTGTATAAATATCATCTACAACAACAATCGTACAGCCTTTCCGGAAGCGGTATTTTAGTCCAAATGCCTGTTTCAGGTTCTGCTTTCTTCCTCTGTGTCCCTGGTTTTTTTGTGGCTTTGTATTCTTTGTGCGGACTACAAGATCTGTTTCCACAGGCAGGTTCATAAGTCTGCCGATCTCTGCAGCAAGAAGTTCTGCCTGATTATAGCCTCTCTTCTTTTTTCTCTTTTTATGTAACGGAACCGGTATGAGTACATCCGGATTCCATCTTCGGATCTCTTTTTCAAATTGTCCGACCAGTACTTTTGCGTATTCTTTAGCGAATGCTCTTTGATTATGATATTTAAATTGATATATAGAATTGCTCACCGGTTCTTTATGCACCCACACTGCACTTCCGGCATCAAAATAGTGCTGTCCCTCTGCACAGTCATAGCAGTATTCTTTTTCAGATACATGCAGTGGCTTTCCGCACTGTACACATCTTGGTTCAGTCACAAAAAGTGGCTTAAGCTTCTTCTGGCATTCAGGGCAGATCCCCGTTCTGTATGCCCTCATGCAGAATGGACACCTCTCCGGCCATAAAAGTTTTAACAGCCACTTCCATATTTTTTCTTTATTATCTGCTTTACTATTGCTGTCTTTATTCTTAATCAATAAACTCCTGGATTCGTTCTGCCAGGCTCGTATTCCTGTTCTGTTCGTGTGTATTACGAATCATTTCCTGAAATACGGTTTCACTCCCCACAAGTGTCACACATTGTTTTGCCCGTGTCACTGCTGTATACAAAAGATTTCTCGTATAAAGTTGTCTTGGTCCCTGCAAAAGCGGAATGACAACCGCCGGATATTCACTTCCCTGCGCTTTATGAATCGTGATTGCATATGCAAGTTCCAGTTCATCTAACAGCTGATACGGATATTTGACTTTCCGCTGTTCATCAAACTCTACCGTCACAGTTTCTTCGTATGTATTAATCTCACGGATAATTCCGGTATCTCCATTAAAAACGCCCTGCCCTTTGTCTATGGTCATTCCATATTTTGTAGATACTTCCCATTCCAGTTGATAATTATTTTTAATCTGCATAACTTTATCACCTTCACGGAAAAGCCGTTCTCCATATTCTTTTTCCTTTTTATTCTTCTGTGACGGATTCAGATATTCCTGTAAAATCCGATTCAGCCGTTCCACTCCAAGAAGACCTTTGCGCATCGGTGTCAGGACCTGGATATCATATGGTTTTGCGTGTACATATTTGGGCATCTTCTGTTGGACAAGTGTAATTGCAATACTAATGATCACATTCGGATCCTGTCTTTTCAGGAAGAAAAAATCCATACTCTTATTATCCAGTACAATCGGTTCTCCCTGATTGATCTTATGCGCATTCACTACAATGTCGCTTTCTCCCGCCTGTCTGAAAATCTTTGTCAGCATAACGACCGGAAAACATTTCGAAGCTATAATGTCTTTCAGGACACTTCCCGGACCTACACTTGGAAGCTGATTCCGGTCACCCACAAGAATCAGACGGGTTCCCGGAACAATCGCACCAAGCAGTGCATACATCAGTGGCAGATCCACCATCGACATCTCATCTATGATAATTGCATCTGTTTCCAGCGGATTCTCCGCATTTCTTCCAAATCCGGATGGGGTGTCTTCCTCCTCCGGATTTCCATTCACTTCCAGCAAACGATGAATCGTCTGTGCCTCATATCCGGTTGTCTCTGTCATTCTTTTTGCAGCACGTCCGGTAGGCGCAGCCAGCGCAATCTCCATTCCCTCGCTTTCAAAAAAATGAATCATTGCATTGATGGTTGTTGTCTTTCCTGTACCCGGGCCTCCGGTCAGCACCATAATCCCGTTTCTCGCCGCCTCCATGACCGCTTTTTGCTGCATTTCATCCAACTGCATCCCTGTATTTTTTTCAATTTCATGAATGCGGTGGAGAAGGACTACATCTGCAATTTCATCCCTTGTATTCAGATCATGCAGCATCTTTGCTGTATTCAGTTCCATATAATAATAATGCGAAGCATAGATTCTGTCTTCTTTTACAACGATTTTCTTTTCCATAGAAAGATCCATCAGATATGGCTCCAGATCTGTAATTCGTACGCCAAGCAGTTCGCCCGCGCGATACAGCAGTTCCTTCTTATGCAGGTAAATATGTCCTTCCATGACACTTTCCTGCAAAGTATAAAAAATACCGCTGCGGATCCGGAAATCAGAATCTGTATGGATTCCAACTTTTGATGCGATCTCATCAGCAGTTTTAAAGCCAACACCCGGCACATGATCTGCAATCTGATATGGATTATTTTCTATCACACGGTAAACATTCTGCCCGTAATGCTGATAAATCTTTGCTGCAAGAGTCGTAGATATTCCATAATTCTGCAGGTAGATCATTGCCTCCCGCATTTCTTTTTTCTCTTCTACCTGAACAGCAATCTCTCTTGCCTTCCGCTCGCTGATTCCCTTGACTTCTGCCAGACGTTCCGGCTCTTCTTCAATGATCCGGAATGTCTCTTCCTTAAACTTCTTGACAATACGTCCCGCAAGTGCCGCTCCCACGCCTTTAATTGCGCCTGAGCCAAGATATCTCTCAATGGAAATCAGATCTTCCGGCGCACATACTCGTGAAGCCGATACCTGAAGCTGTGTTCCATACAGCTTATGTACCGTATATTCGCCTTCAAGCTCCAGAAGTTCGCCTTCTTCTATATAATGAAACTTTCCTACACAGGTCAGTTCACCATCTTCATTATTTAAATTAAAAACTGTATAACCATTTTCTTCATTTCGGTATACAATGTGTTCTACATAACCTTTTATCTCTTCCATATGTGCTTCTTCGTATTTGTATTTTAATATTCTTTCTGTCCACTCATAAATTCAACATACTGTCCGGTTCCAATAGCAACTACCTGCATCGGTTCATCAGCAGTCATTGTATTAATACCGGTACGCTCTTCAATCAGCTCTTCCAGCCCGCGGAGCATTGCTCCTCCACCGGTCAGAACAATGCCACGCTCTAAAATATCTGCTGACAGCTCCGGCGGAGTTCTCTCCAATACGTTCATAATTGATTCTACGATCTGTCCCGTTGTCTCCCTTAATGCCTGCTCCGTCTCCGACGAAGAAATTGTTACGACTTTTGGTAATCCGGTTACAAGATTACGGCCTTTCACTTCCATCACTTCGTCTTCCATCATCTGATAGGTTGTTCCGATCTTAATCTTAATGTCTTCTGCTGTCCGTTCACCAATCAGAAGATTGTGTTTTTTCTTCATGTAACGGACAATGGCTTCATCAAAATCATCTCCTGCAAGTTTCAGTGAGGCGCTCACAACTGTTCCCCCCAGAGAGATCACAGCTACATCCGTTGTTCCTCCACCGATATCTACGAGTAATGTGCCACATGGCTTGGAAATGTCAATTCCGGCACCAATCGCTGCCGCAACCGGTTCCTCGATCAGTTTCACATCTCTCGCACCTGCCGCATAAGTAGCTTCTTCTACCGCCTTACGCTCCACTTCTGTCACACCGCTTGGTACACAGATACTGATACGTGGCTTTTTAAATGAACGCTTTCCCATTGCTTTCTGTACAAAATATTTGATCATCTTTTCCGTCACAGTATAATCTGAAATCACACCATGGCGCAGCGGACGGATCGCTACAACGTTTCCCGGTGTTCTCCCGAGCATCAGTCTTGCTTCTTCTCCGATCGCTCTTATTATATTTGAATCTCTGTCAAAAGCCACAACAGATGGCTCTTTTAAGATAACTCCCTTTCCTTTTACATATACCAGAACACTGGCAGTGCCTAAATCAATCCCAATATCGACCGACATGTTCAATCCCCTTTCATTTCTGCATCTGGTTTTCATGCATGTATCATTATAATCAAATTCCTCTAAAATAGAAAGCCCTTTTTCCTTAATTATTTGTGAAGCAAACGTGTATCCTGTCGAATGGAACTATTATTTATCTAACACCTGTCGGATATATCTGCCTGTGTAGGAAACCGGATTGTCAGCCACCTGTTCCGGTGTTCCCTGCGCAATAACAGTTCCGCCCTTATCTCCGCCTTCCGGGCCCATATCAATGATATAATCCGCAGTCTTAATAACATCCAGATTATGTTCGATCACAAGAACGGTATTTCCATCTGCGGAAAGTCTGCGCAAAATTTCCGTAAGCTTGTGCACATCTGCAAAATGCAGTCCGGTTGTCGGTTCATCCAGAATATAGATGGTCTTTCCTGTACTTCTCTTACTCAGTTCTGTTGCAAGTTTGATTCTCTGCGCTTCTCCTCCCGAGAGCTGTGTCGAAGGCTGTCCCAAGCGGATATAAGAAAGTCCTACATCGTACAGAGTTTCTATTTTTCTGCGGATACTTGGTACATTTTCAAAAAAATGCAATGCTTCTTCCACCGTCATATTCAGCACATCATAAATACTCTTACCCTTGTATTTTACCTCCAGAGTTTCTCTGTTATACCTCTTTCCGTGACAAACTTCACAAGGCACATATACGTCTGGCAGGAAATGCATCTCTATTTTTAAAATACCGTCTCCACTGCAGGCTTCACATCGTCCGCCCTTCACATTGAAACTGAATCTTCCTTTTTTATAGCCTCTTGCTTTGGCATCCGCTGTTGACGCAAAAAGATCACGGATCAGATCAAAGACACCGGTATACGTGGCAGGATTTGACCTCGGTGTACGCCCAATTGGAGACTGGTCAATGGCAATTACTTTGTCAAGCTGTTCCAGTCCTTCAATATTCTTGTGCTTTCCCGGAATTGTTCTGGCACGGTTCAAATCTCTGGCAAGTCTTTTATATAAAATTTCATTTACAAGAGAACTTTTTCCCGAACCTGAGACACCGGTTACGCAAGTCATAATGCCAAGCGGAATCTCCACATCGATCCCTTTTAAATTGTTCTCTTCTGCACCGGTAATTTTCAGCCAGCCTGATGGTTTCTCCCGCACTTCCGGCACCGGTATCTTCTTCTTGCCGCTTAAATATGCTCCTGTTATCGAATCCGGATTCGCCATGATTTCTTCAGCAGTTCCCTCTGCTACAACTTTTCCGCCATGTTCTCCCGCTCCCGGTCCAATATCAACAATATAATCTGCTTCCCGCATTGTATCTTCATCATGCTCTACTACAAGAACTGAATTACCCAGATCACGCAGATGTTTCAGCGTATTTAATAATTTATCATTATCTCTCTGATGAAGTCCGATGCTCGGCTCATCCAGAATATATGCCACACCTACCAGGCCGGAACCGATCTGTGTTGCAAGCCGGATTCTCTGCGCTTCCCCTCCGGATAACGAACCGGTTGCTCTTCCAAGTGTCAGATAATCCAGCCCAACATCCAGAAGAAACCGGATTCTTGCACGGATTTCCTTTAAAATCTGTCCCCCGATCAACATCTGCTGTTTGTCTAATTCCAATGTTTCCAGGAACTGATGCAGTTTTTCAATAGAGAGGTCTGTCAGTTCGGCAATATTGCATCCTCCGACAGTTACTGCCAGCGCTTCCGGTTTTAGCCTCTGCCCTTTGCAGGCACTGCACGGCGTAATCCTCATGAATTCTTCATATTCTGCTTTCATTGTCTGGGAACCCGTCTCTCGGTATCTGCGTTCCACGTTGCGGAGCAGCCCTTCGAAAGCGACATCATACACACCTTCTCCACGCTGACCTTTGTAATAGACTTTCACTTCTTTTCCATCCGTTCCATGAATCAGTATATCGTGGATTTTTTTCGGATATTCCTCAAAAGGTGTATCCAGTGAAAATTTGTACTCCTTGCTTAAAGCATCGAGAATCGCATAGGTAAAACTCTTCTTATCGGTACACGACTGCCATCCCAGTACCGTAATCGCACCTTCGGCGATGCTCAGTCTCTTATCCGGAATCATCAGATCTTCATCAAATTCCATCTTATAACCCAGTCCGAAACATTCCGGGCACGCACCAAACGGATTATTGAAAGAAAAGCTTCTTGGTTCGATCTCATCAATACTGATTCCGCAATCCGGACATGAAAAGCTCTGACTGAAATTCATCGTTTCTCCGTCAATAATATCTACCATCATCAGGCCCTCTGCCAGGTGTAACACATTCTCCACCGAATCTGTCAGTCGTTTTTCGATTCCAGGTTTTACAACGAGACGGTCTACGACAATTTCAATGTTATGTTTGATATTCTTATCTAATTTGATCTCTTCCGAGAGTTCATACAGATTCCCGTCAATCCGCACACGGACATATCCACTCTTCTTTGCACGGTCTAAAAGTTTCTCATGGCGTCCTTTTCTGCCACGGACTACAGGCGCAAGAAGCTGGATCTTCGTCCGTTCCGGAAGTGCCATAATCTGGTCTACCATCTGATCGACCGTCTGCCTTCTGATCTCTCTTCCACACTTTGGACAATGCGGGATTCCGATTCTTGCATATAATAATCGGAAATAATCATAAATCTCCGTTACCGTTCCAACCGTAGATCTCGGATTCCGGTTCGTAGATTTCTGGTCAATAGAAATTGCTGGTGAAAGTCCCTCAATGCTCTCTACATCCGGTTTTTCCATCTGTCCCAAAAACTGTCTTGCATAAGAAGACAGCGATTCCATGTATCGTCTCTGTCCTTCCGCATAAATGGTATCGAACGCCAAAGAAGACTTTCCCGAACCACTAAGTCCTGTAAGGACAACCAGTTTATCTCTTGGAATATCCAAATCTACATTCTTCAGATTATGCTCATTGGCTCCCCGTATTCTTATATATCGATTGTTCTCTTTTCTATCCACCGTTTTTTATGCCCCTTTATTTTAATTGTTTCTGCAGCTGCTGCATTTTTTATTCTATCTGGCTTTTTATCTGCCATTTTTCTTTATTCTTCCTTCTGTAGCTTCTTTAATTCTATTAATTTATCACGCAACTCTGCTGCCGCTTCGAAATTCAGCTCTGCTGCCGCTTTCTTCATCTGCTTTGTCACATCTGCGATCAGCTTCTCCAGTTCCTTTGCACTCATAGACTCCGGATCTTTTTCCATCTTCATCTCAGATGCAGCAACTTTCTTTGAAATACTGATCAGATCACGGACGCTCTTCTGTATCGTCTTTGGTGTGATTCCATGTTCTTCATTATATTTCATCTGGATTTCACGTCTCCTTGACGTCTCATCCATCGCTTTCTGCATAGATTCCGTGATCGTATCCGCGTACATGATAACATGTCCTTCCACATTACGCGCAGCACGGCCGATCGTCTGTACCAGTGACGTCTCTGAACGTAAGAATCCTTCTTTATCCGCGTCAAGAATTGCCACAAGTGTAATCTCCGGAATATCCAGACCTTCACGCAAAAGATTGATTCCGACAAGCACATCGAAGACATCCAGTCGCATATCACGGACAATCTCTGTACGCTCCAGCGTATCAATATCCGAATGTAAATATCTTACACGGATGCCTACTTCCCGCATATAATCGGTCAGATCCTCTGCCATTCGTTTCGTAAGTGTTGTAATCAGTACTTTATTCTTTTTTACGATCTCTTTATTCACTTCACCAATCAGATCATCAATCTGTCCTTCTACCGGACGCACTACAATCTCAGGATCCAGAAGCCCGGTCGGCCGGATTACCTGCTCTGCCCGGAGAAGTTCATGCTCTTCTTCGTAAGTGCCTGGCGTAGCCGAAACAAAAAGTACCTGGTCAATCTTATTTTCAAATTCATCAAAACTAAGCGGACGGTTATCCAGTGCCGATGGCAGACGGAAACCATATTCCACCAGGGTACGTTTTCTCGACTGGTCTCCATGATACATTCCACCAATCTGCGGAACTGTCTTATGCGACTCATCAATCATCATTACAAAATCGTCCGGGAAATAATTCAGCAGCGTATTCGGCGGCTGTCCCGGAAGCAGTCCTGCCAGATGTCTGGAATAGTTTTCAATTCCGGAACAGAAGCCAGTCTCCCTCATCATCTCAACATCAAAATTTGTCCGTTCCGCAATACGTTGTGCTTCCAGAAGCTTTCCTTCGCCTTTGAAATATTTCACCTGGCCTTCCAATTCAAGCTCAATATCATGAATTGCTTTCTCCATACGTTCCTTTGGAACGACATAATGAGAAGCCGGAAATATTGCAATGTGATTCAATGTATTTTTAATCTCACCGGTAAGCATATCAATCTCTGAAATCCGATCGATCTCATCCCCGAAAAACTCAACTCTGATCGCAGTATCCCCACGGTCTGCCGGCACAATCTCTACTGTATCTCCCCGCACACGAAACGTTCCACGCTTGAAATCCATATCATTTCTGTCATATTGAATATCTATCAGCTGACGCAGTACTTCATCCCGGTCTTTCTCCATTCCCGGTCTTAATGATACCATCATCTGCTCAAAGTTCTCCGGTTCGCCCAAACCATAAATACAGGATACACTGGCAATTACGATTACATCTCTCCGTTCGATCAACGCCGCTGTTGCCGACAGTCTTAATTTATCAATCTCTTCATTTACAGAAGAATCCTTCGCAATGTAAGTGTCGGATGACGGAACGTAGGCTTCCGGCTGGTAATAATCATAGTAGGATACAAAATATTCCACTGCGTTCTCGGGGAACATCTCCTTGAACTCTCCGTATAACTGAGCTGCTAACGTCTTATTATGAGCGATGACAAGCGTCGGCTTCTGTAATTGCTGAATCACATTTGCCATCGTAAAAGTTTTTCCAGAACCCGTAACCCCTAGTAAAGTCTGGCATTGATTGCCTTCCTTGAACCCTTTCACAAGCTCTGCAATCGCCTGTGGCTGGTCTCCGGTTGGCTTATATGGGGCTTTTAATTTAAAAGCATGTCCGTCCTGCGGGCTGCTTTTATGAGCAAGTAGCTGCCTATTGTCAGCGGATTGCGAATGTCCTTTTTCTGCATTCATGGTAAATCCCTCCATTCATGCTTATTGAACTACTAATGTTCAATAAGATGTGACTTTTAATCGCATTTATGCGATTGAAAAAGTTCTGTGAACTTTTTTACTATGATCATTATCAGCCAAAAATTCGTATCCAGATTCGTAACGAAAAGCTTATTTTATGGTGAATAGATGTCCTTTTCACCTCGTTACGAATAAAAGTCACAAAACTGATTTTTGCGGATAAAACAGCACTCGGAAATACCTGATGATACCAGGCTCCGGTTCTGTCATATTTTTACTGTTTGTTCTTGTAACAGTCCCTATTATATCAGACATTTTTTTGAAAGTATATAGATGAAGGTAAGAAAAAAGTACAAATGTTCGATTCTTATTTGTACTTTTCTCTCTTACTACTATTCTATTTTTTATCATGCTGCGTTGAAATATTCCTCCAGGATTAAGTCTATTTCAATCACTTCTGAATAATCATAATACTGATCTTTCCGCTCTTTTGGAATAACTTCTTCAATAACAACAAATATAATTCCAGTCCCGGAACTCTTTTGGTCTGCGGTTCTTCCCATAAGTTTTCCGTTCTTCCAGAATTGCTTCAAATACATAATCCGGTATTGGAAGTTCACGCACACCAGCAGGTGTTTTTGTTTTAATTTCCTGCTTTGTCAGCATCTATGTGACGCCCAATATTACGCAAATTCATCGAGTCCTCTACAAACTGAAGTTCATCCCAATATGCAGACCTTTGATTATACACGCTTATAAATTATTGGTTCATCATATCCAAAAGTTCTCTTCCCATTAACTTCCATGCTTTCAGATACTTCCAGGAAATTATCGGA
>UMEO01021803.1_pt1 | contig 14384 bp, 7 predicted proteins | sample 1964781 | NCBI WGS metagenome assembly UMEO01 (sample SAMEA4836023, study PRJEB28245) | human gut metagenome | biome: gut microbiome; material: fecal sample | place: Denmark | collected 2008 | reverse complement strand
CCGCCGATTTTATTCGTAAACGATTGGCTCCGGCCGTGATTCCCAACGATGGTAAACAAACTCCCATGCGCGGGCATCCCGTGTTTATAGCTCAACATGCCACCGGGTGTTGTTGCCGAGGTTGTTTCGAAAAATGGCATCGTATACCGGCCGGTCGAGAATTGACCGATGAGGAACAACATTATGCCGTGGCTGTGGTGATGGAGTGGATAAAACGACAGCTCGGAGAATAGTAAAGAACACGGTTGTAGTTTATTTCTCATTTATTTTTCGTCTGTATCGGTTTAAGGTTGTTGTGTTCGGTGGCAGCCATTATCTCTTTGAACATATATTACTATTTATTTCTAATTAAACCATTTTCAGACCTATGATTGATGCAATTAATGTCGTAACGAAAAACAGTCGACCGAAAGTTGCAGGTTCATGGAAAAAGACGATGCCTACTATCACCGTACCGACAGCGCCGATTCCTGTCCATACAGGGTAGGCCGTGCCGATAGGAATTGTCTGTATGGCTTTGGCCAGAAGTATCATACTTAGAGCCAGACAAGCTAGAAAACCTATGCCCCAAAAGTAATATTCGAGGCCTACAACTCCTTTCATTTTTCCTAAGCAAAAAGCGAAACACGATTCGAAGAATCCTGCTACAATCAAAATAATCCAGTTCGTCATAAAATCGAGAGGTTAATTTGAAAACGGTGCAAAGTTATTCCAGTCCCGCCTATTTTTACTTTACATTTGATAAGAAGTGAAATAAGTTTTTGACGATTAATGATGAATGATATCGAACGTAGTAAAAAAATCCCGATACATCGTTATGTATCGGGATTCTTCGAAATATAATTAGAAAATTATTATTTAGTCACGACCAATTTGGTCACCTCTGTTTGGCTGCCGGAAACGATTCTGACGATGTAGATACCCGATGGCAGGTTCCGTACGTTTATTGTTTCTCCATAAGAATAACGAGACTTTTCATTCCCGGATATATCGAATATGGACAAGTAGTCATATTCACCGGAAACTGTTACTGTCTCTTTTGCCGGATTGGGGTGAATCGTTCTGCCGTTTAATTGGTTTTCTTCTATTCCGCTGCCTTCTTCCACATCAAACTCTATTTCTGTCATAGGGGTCGTTACCGAAGAAAAGACAGCTTTCACACCTGCTTTATGTTTACCTTTATTCAGACCGGAGAACAGATAATTGCTCTGTTGGGTCGTGTTGATTTTTTCACCATCTAAATAGACTTCGAAAGAGATATTTTCTTTCATGTTGTTTAAATCGACTCCTTCTGGTAACTCTACTCCGATGAATATATCGTCGACCATAAAGACGAAAATATTATTGGAGACGCAGTTAATCGTTATATATTTGGCTTCGGCAGGAATGGTATATTTATATTCCGTCCAATTTCCCATCGGAACTTCTATCGGTTTTTCTCCGTTCAGCCAGATGAAATCGGTTGCGTCATTACCGGTGACCGAATATCCTACGTTCATCAACTCTTTACCATAATCTTCCGTATAACTCTTGGCATAAAACTTCAATATAAAGTTTCGATTGAAGTTCAGTTCGGGAGAAATGATAAAGTCATTGTTCGCACCCGGACGTGCAGGGAATGAAGCTAAGTATTTTTCTCCGCTACGAGGTCTGATATTAGGATCGAAAAGAGCGATGTTGGGGTCGGTAGCGTATGGGTTAAAGATCATATAGGCTTTCGGAAGAGTCGCATTGATGTAGTCTACGTCGTCGATTCCATAAGTTTCTTGACCGTCACCGTCGATATAAGTCCAGCCTATGTTTCCTGCCGAGTTGATGACAAAATCGGTATGAGTTTCAAAATCGTCGAAAAGATGTTCCGCCACGTTCCATTTGAACATACGCTCCTGTTCGTTGTCGGTTTTCACCACTTCGAGATTGAACGGATTGACGATATATTCTTGTAATACGTAGCCAGATTTTTCGTAACTGTTTTCAGTGGAAAAGTCTTCGGATTCAGCTGTGTAGTTATTGAATCCTTTTAATGAAATGTTTATATCGTAAGTCCCTTTCCATATATTGGAGAAGACGATTTTACCCGAAGCATCGGTTGTACCGGTGTATATATGTTCGCTGTTTCCATCAATATTTGTCAGAACTACTTGGGCTCCTTTCGCTTCGTTGGTAGGAGTGTTCGTTTTTATATTGAGGGTGACCCGAGTGTACATATCTTTCGTTAACGTTTGCGTGAATGCTGCCGGCGAAACGATTTCTCCATTATTGTAAACGGTTTTGACTGCATAATGATAAAATCCTTGTTTCAAGGAACTCCAATTTGTATCGGTATAAGAATATGCCTCTACTGTTTCGGCGGTTAATAATTCCCATTGTTCCGGAGTGTCTTTCTGTTCGGCGGTTAGTCTCCATACTTGGTATTTTTTATCTGTCGTGGCAGGCGGTAATTCGTCTTCACCGATCAGAATACCGATACCGCGAATCATCAGAGAACGTTTGATATCGTGTTCTTCCGTATAAGTGAACTTTCCGGTCGTGTAATCCTCTGAGAAACAATTTGTTTTTTCGGTAAACGGATAGTCGGGACCTTCGCCTGTATCGAGTCCTAATCCGACGTGGCCTTCATAGCTGAGTGCCAACATGTATCCATTCGGTGCATTTATCGGTTCCGGGAATTCAAAACTGCTCCATTCCATATCTTTGTTGGGAACATTCGTTTGAGAGTATAAGATGGTCGAAGTGGGCTCTCCTTCGGTATCTAAATCGAACACAAAAATATTGACCGTGTGATGTGTGGTAAGGTAGTTTTCTGTGAACCATGTCATTCCGGTTAGCTTGGTCGGTGTTCTGAATACCGAACCATATACGCTTTTTACTGTCGATCCTGTTGTTCCGAGTCTTCCACCATGTATCCCGTTATCGTGACGGAATAAACGGGTATCCATAGGTTCTTTCCACTCTAATTTTACCTGTTCTCCCTGAATTTCAGCTTGCAATGAATAGGGTGGAAGAGGCTTGTCTTTTAGTATGATGTCATCTAAAACGATATTACTATTTTCTATGTTCAGAGTCAGTGTATCGTTGCTTAACCCGTAACGTTCGATGGTTAGTGCGTATAGGTTGGATTGATATACTTGTGGGAATATAAATGTACCGTCGGAACCGGATTCTGTCGAGTAATCGGTATATCCGGTTATCGATACTTTCGCATGACTGATAGGTTCGTTTTTACTGTTTACTATTTTACCGCTTACGGAATAAGTAGGCAGTTCCTCCAACGTCGTATTTATTTTCGCAGTATCTCCCATTTCGACGATTATATCGCTCTGTTCGATATAGCGGTAACCTGTTTTATTGAACGTCAATGTATAGTTCCCTGCTTCCAGTTCTTTAAATTCATAGAAACCTTTTTCATCGGTAGTGCATTTGGTTTCAGCGTCTTTTATGGTTACTTCCACGCCCTCCAAAGGTGTTTGTCCGTTTGTTACGACACCCGATAAGACCCCTTCGCTGACTTCTTCTAATAAGACGTCGGTTACATAAAGGATAAACATGTACGGCTCAGAGTGGCAATGGAAAGAAATGTGATAATTTCCTGATTCCAACTTTTCGGGGAGAATGACTTTATATTCGACGAATGTATTGCTTTCGATTTCGTAGTCGCCGAGTAAGGTCGTCTGTTCAGCGACAGAAGCTCCTGTACCCAGATGTACGGCGACCTTTTCGGGATAACCTACGTCATAGGATTGTAATTTAAACTTTAAGCGATAGATTTTGTCTTTTTCCAAATGAATCGGCGAAGAAACCAACCAATCGTCTCCCCCGGTTTCTCTATCTTCATTATAGTAATAATAAGCGGCTGCAAGAGTCGTTTCCCGTTTCCATGTGTATTTGTCATTATTGGCGTCGATCACATTCCAGAGAGCGAATTGGTCGTCTGTCGCGAAATTACATCGGTAAGGTACAGTTAATGCCGGGCCCATGACAAGCCTGTCCGTGGTTGCGGTTGGACCTGCGCCATCGGGGGTAAAGGCTTGTATCTGATAAGAATAGATATTTAGTTTTGTAATGGAATTATCTATATACTCATTACCGGTCGTAGTTTCGGCTACAACGATAGAATCCGGAAGACGAGTAATTTTATAGGTGAGAGCAGAGGCATCTATCCAACCTCCGTTTGCACCGGTTTGTGGAGTAGTCCATGTTATCTTTGCTCTGTTTTCATCGAGGGCAATCAATGATAGTTGGGAAGGAGCTGCCGGTACGTCACGTCCTATAAATATTGCTTGTGCCGTGGTGCTGCTTGTTCCCTCGTTATTGATTGCGGTAATTCGATATACAACCGATCCATTTTGTTGTATTCCGGTATCTTGCCAATTACTTTTTTCTCCGATTGTCGGGTTTGTGATTTCGTGAACGAGTTGTTCGTTTCTATAAATTTCTATCTTTGTTAAGTTGGTTAGTTTATTCCCTCCGAAAGTTAAAGATGGATTTGTCCAACTCAATTCGGCAGATAATTCTCCATTAGCTCCCGGTGTGATTTGTAAATCCGAGATTTCGGCAGGAGCATTAGGATTCGTTTTTTTGAAGGGTATATAAAGTCCTACGACTTGTGCATAGTTCCCTAATTTACTAATCCCTTCTGCTGCTCCCGTAGAGGTATTTATCGTTCCCCAAAAATTATATCCGGCCCAATAAAGAGTATTTGTTTCGTGATCGAACTCCATAGATTGAAGATCCTCGCTTACCCGTTCACCGGTATAGCCGATGTCTGTGGCTGCCCCCGTAAATTTATCGATACTCCATAAATCTCCATAGTCTACATCGATGGCATATAATTGACCTTCATAAGAACAGGCTAAGGCTACATATTTGCTTTCGCCTATCTCTCCTGCAATGGTCGTTTCTCCGGTGGTTAGATTTACTTTCAATAGCAGTGTTGTATAGACGCTTTCATCATACCCGATGGCATACATGGTTTGGGTCGAATAGTCGTATGTCATATCCTGAAATAAAAATGGCATGCCTCTATAATCTGCGACCTGTGTGGACTCTCCGGTGGAAAGATCTATGCGATTGAATGAGTAAGGGGTGGCATTATAACCGTCGGTCTCATATAGATAAACATAATAGAATCCTTCGGCGAATGCACCTGCACAGGCTACTCTTGCTTGGTCGTAAGGCCATACGGGTTGAATGTCATCGGCCGCATCGGTTTTGAATTTACAAATACCGTATTCGTCTTGGTTGTAATCGTCATATCTCAGCCAACCGTAAACATCACGACTGTCGGTTTGGGCAGAGATGGTCATGGATAATAAGGTAAATCCTAATAATACTAATAAATGAAAAAGTTTTTCTTTTCTCATATTAACCACTATTTTTTAGTTTTAATATACAAATGTAAACTAATATGCTGCTTTTCTCGAAAAAAAAGAATGGACAATCGGTGGACAGATGGCATTTTTCGTATATTTGTATCATGAAAAGAGGTTTTTTATTCGTTTGTTTATGGTTATATTCCTTTAACTTTTGGGGGCGTGAGGTTATAGGGACGTATTGGAAGCCTATCGATAATACATTCGATTCGATTGCAGATGTGCTTGAATTGGAATTTATATCTACCGATAGTATTTATTATCGGGATTCGTTGATACAGGAATTATATACCATAGCCAGAGCTCACCATAAAGAACCGATGTACCTGTGGCGAGCTAAATTTTGGGATGCAAGGTCGCAGCTTAAAAAGAATAATTCCGATTCTACAATTCATTTAATTGATGAGGCCTATCAGCAGGTAGATTCCATACGTTATGTTTATGATTATATGCGTGTTTTTCATTTATGGACAATTATGCATAAAAATCAGCCGCATGTTGCTTATAAGAATTTAAAGAAAATATCGGAGTATTATGCCCGGACGAACAATCTGTTCATGTTGGCTCATGCTTATATCGATATGGGAAACATACTGAGTCGCCTGAAAGATTATCCTAAGGCGTTGGAGTATTTGCAGAAAGCAGATTCTTATTATAAGAAACTGAATAAGCCGGTTTATCGGGCAAAAAACCAGTTGAATATTTCGAGCGTTTTATATTCGATGAATGAAGAGGTGCAGGCCGAAAAAATTCTTTATAAGCTGTTGGAAAATCCTGTTTGTGTTGAAGATACGTCTTTCTATATCAATACTTTGTTATTGTTGACTGAACATGATGTACCTCTGAGTAAAAAATATGTTTCAGAAGCGTATCGATTGTCTACCGAATTTGCGAATAAAAGACTGTTGATTCAGTCGGAGTGTTTTATGGGGCGTTTTTACCAAAATAATCATAGACCGGATAGTGCTTTGTATTATTATAGAAAGGCATGCCGTAGAATGAATATTCGGAATATCGACCTCATCGTTCCTGTCATAAAGAATATGTCGGAATGTTTTGCTGCCATACAGCAGGAGGACAGTGCTTATGTTTATTTGAACAAGTATGAACAATATAAAGATTCGTTGGACCAAGTAAACAGTTTGGCTGAAATTAGACGTATGGAAAGCCGGGCGGCCATAGAGAAACAGGAACTCGAATTGCAGCAGGCGGAAGAAAGAGGCAGGTTCCGGTTCGTTTTGATTCTTGTCGTTTGTGCATTCATACTTTGTATTGCCGCATTGATTTGTTATATATTTTGGAAAAAGAGTAGGGAGGAGAAGATAAAGAAACAATTGAAAGAGTTGGAAAATAAAGAATTGGTGACTCGGTTGGAGAATGAGATGTTGCAGAATAATTGTTTCAAAGTGGAATTGGAGTACAAAGATAGGGAGCTTGCCTCCAATTCGTTGATCATCATGGAGAAGAACCAAGTATTGGAATCTCTTGTCGATGAGTTGGAAAAAGAAAAAGATGCCGGAAATATTCAATCGAACACGGCTTTGCAAATTAGTAACAATATAAGAATGCACTTGGGGACCGACGATGAATGGGATTTCTTTAAAATGCAATTTGTAAAGGTACATCCCGATTTCTTTGTTCGGTTGAAGACTTTGTGTCCATCTATTACCGAAGGGGAGCTTCGTTTATGTGCATATATCCGTACAGGTATGGAAAATAAACATATAGCCCAAATGCTCTCTTTACAACCTGAGAGCGTTAAGAAAAATCGTTATCGTTTGAGACAAAAGTTGAATTTGGGGAAAGAGTCGCTCGAAGATTTTTTGAGAGGTATTTAATATACTTGGAATGAGTCGTGTTTTATGGATTTACGAGACATAATCAACAGCATATATCCGATATCGGAGAAATCGATGGATAGGTTGTTATCTTGTTCTTTGGAACTCGGACTCCCTAAGGGGCATCGCCTATTGGAGGCAGGGAAAATCGAGTCGGATATATTCTTTATAAAAAGAGGAATTGTGAGGGCCTATGTTTCGCACGAAGGTAAAGATATAACGTTTTGGATCGGGAAAGAGGGGGCGACTATCATGTCATTGAAAAGTTATGTAAAGAATGAGGCTGGATACGAAACCATAGAGCTTATGGAAGATTCTCTTTTGTATTGCTTAAAGAGGAGCGATTTGTATCGCTTGTTTGAGGAAGACATCGATATAGCGAATTGGGGGAGAAAACTCGCCGAATTGGAATTTTTGCGAGCAGAGGAAAAACTAATTCCACTGTTATTCACGACGGCTTCCGAACGTTATAGAGTTTTGTTGGAGCGTACTCCCGATTTGTTACAAAGAATTCCCTTAGAATGTCTTGCCTCATATTTGGGAATTACTCCTGTAAGTTTAAGCCGTATAAGGGCGAAGTTAAAATAAATTGGGCGATACCATGTTTCTTGGAGAAAGAACATTAGCTTATGTAGAAAAATTTATTCGCTTTTCATTTGTTCGAGTTATCGTTTGCACAACTGTTTGAAATCGCAATATTTACAATGCGATTCAACAGTGGTTTGTGAAAATGGTTTGTCGAGGTCGAATATATCTTCTAAACAACGAGTAAGGTATAGGTCGAATTCTTTTTCTACAAGGTTAAAGTCTGTGAGAGGCTCTTTGTCGTATTTCAAGAAGGATTCGAATTTATCGAATAAGTTACGGACAATATAAATAGACGGCTGTAAAGGTTGCATAGGTGCTTTGTCTAGTTTATACAATTTGCAGTAAAATAACACCTGCATGATTGCTTTTTTACGATCTTTTTCAGAAGGGTCGAAAAGTTCTGTTACCGATTTGAAATCGAGTCTTTCTCGTCCGGTTTTATAATCGACGATACGAATAAGTCCGTTACGTTCGTCTACCCGGTCGATAAAGCCTTTCAACTGTATGGATCGGTTGTTTTCGATAGATATGTTTTTATGTATGGGAAGTTCAGAGGCTACATAGGAAAAAGGCGTAAGGGCACGGTCTTTTTCCAGAGTTTTGTCAATCAGTTTAAGAATGATTTCCCCAGTCAGGTAATCATACCCGGTTAGCGGTTCGGGGCTATGTGGAGTTTTGTAATACTCTTTGGCAAAACATTCTTCGAGATACCGGGTGAGCAAGCCTTTGTCTTTGCGTATGGTGTCGATGTGGTCGGCGGTGACAGTTATTTTTTCTTTTTCGCCTTTGATACGGTTGTAGATTTTTTGCATCATACCGTGATAAATGCTACCGAAAGTACTGCTATCGACGCTTTCTGCGACTTCGTCGGTTTGTTCTATCTTTTCGATGTATTGCAGATAAAATTGTAAAGGACAGTTCAAATAACGATTTATTGCACTGGCCGATAATGCGCTATTTCCTTCTTGCATGAAATCGGCTAATTTTTTTTCTATGCCATATTTCCGTTTATCGATGGAGATTGTTATCGGAGAGAAGGTCGCTATGTCGCAATTGATCTGTATTTCTTGTATGGGTATGCGGTAATGGTATTTCAGTTGGTATATATATCGGCTCACTTCTCCGCTTTTGAGTCCGTCGGTGCGACTGTCGTATAATAAGAATACCCGTTTAGCCCGGCTTATCATGCGGTAAAAGTAGTAGGCATAAATACTATCTTGATGCTCTGTCGTAGCCATGCCAAATCCTTTTCTTAAATTGTAGGGAATGAATGTGGCAGCTACTTTCTTAACGGGGAACACCCCTTCGTTCATGGAAAGGATAATAAGATTATCGAAATCGAGCGCACGAGTTTCGAGTACGCCCATGATTTGTAATCCCGATAAAGGCTCTCCTTGAAACGGTATGGAAATCGAAGCGGCCATTTTCCCCAATAGCCGAAAGAATGTTTCTACGGTCATCTTTATATCTTGCTCGGCGATGACATCACGTAACCGTTTGACGGTAATGTAGTAGTGATACATAAATTCCAGTTCTATCGCCGAGAATCCCACAGGAGTTTCTTCGTCGCCGTCTTCTGATGAATCGCTCCTATTTCCACCTTGTTGCAAATATTCGAGCAATTCTATCAGATAGGCTGCCGCTTCATCTGTCGTACGGGGGATAAGAAACAGAAGTTTTATCAGTCGATGATTCCCTAATTCTTTTGGAGAAACGAATGTGCGATTGTTTTCGTTGATGAAATTCGTTATTTGATAGGCTTTTTCGCCTATTCGGGACGCTATGAACCGATGTCCCAATAATTGTTTTACATCGAGATGATAGAATCTCGGCTCTCCTTTTGAGAACCGGACGTGGCGCTGCATTTGGTATATCAATTCCATGAGTGCTGCGACAGTGGTGTGTTGCAACGTATATCCCATAGTGATGTTTACCGTAGAGATTTCCGGTGGAATGGAGTATAGCATAGGAAGCAACAATTCTTCGTCGGGGAGAACGATGGCTGTATTGATGGCCTTTTCGGGAGATAAATGATTATTGTCGATAAGGCTTTGAAGTATATCTGTCGCTTGTTTTGCCTGCCCGACAGCCGACGGTATCGATATTAATTCGATCTGAGGCGTTTGTTCGATATGCTCGTCGATCTCGATTTTTGATGGGAATCTTCGTTTATTATCGTTGAGAAAGAACGCCGCTTTGTTATATGAATCTTGCAAGGTGGGAGCGTAATAATCCCAATAGAAATCTCCTATGCCGATGTCACGTAAATATTCCATGAATATTTTTTCGGCTTCGGTGATAGCATTGAATCCGATAAATACCACTTGTGTATAAGGTAAGTCGAGAGCTTCTTTCCGTTTACTTTGTTCGGCGACGTCTCGGAATATCATGCCTTCATAGGCTTTGTTTCGGGAGGATAGTTCATCTCGTAATCCGGTATAAAGATCGAAAAGGATTTGCCACAGTTGAATGAATTGCTGTTTATTATCGCTTTCGGTGGAAGGAAAAAACAGATGCCCCCAGAAACGTTTGACGATTTCTATTTGCTCTTCGGTCAGATAAAATTCGTCTATCTCTTTCAGATCGTGTATATTGGTAAATAATTGCCGAGCATCGACCATGTATTTATCCACATCGTCGAAATCACCTAACAGCATGTCTCCCCAAAAGACGAAATTGTCGAATGTCTCATCGCTCTTTCTCAGTTCGATGTATTTTTTATACAACGTTACAAGTAGGCTGATTCGGTCTATTAAGGTATAGGGCGATAGCTCGGCCATTAGGTCGTTTATCGTGGTTACTTTGGGCGAGAAGATCGGTTTCCCGGAAACTTCGGCCAAATATTTTTGAAAAAAAATGCCGCTTCGCCGGTTGGGAAAAACAAATGCAAGTCGAGAGATTTCGTTACCGTATTTTTTGTAAAAGGCTTGGGCTATGCGATATAGAAAGGGTGTCATGATTTTCCCGGTTTTTCTACATGATCGGTTTGAGGAATTTTTATTATATTAAATATTCAGTTATATCGACAGGATTATGATCGGTAGTTTTGGGCTGCGATAAAAGGAATTTATCGTTTTTGTAATTAATAATAACGTGCCAATACATTCTATTCTCCTTTTCAGTCGTCCACATATTTTTGACCAAAGGACCAAATAGGGCATAGGGTATGAGGAGTGTCTTTTGAGAATCTCCGCATCCAAATGCGACGTAAGCCGTAGGATATTCTTCCAACATTTTTTTGTTGATGAGGGTGAAATGCAAACCAAAATCGGCCTTGTTTATCGGTTGTATTATGATTTCGGGATATGGTGCACATCACGCAGAGACTATTGTCTTTGGTCGTATATGTTATTTTTGTTTGTTTTATAAGCTGTTGTTTAAGGTGGTTCTGTATTTTATGAATACAATCTAAATAAAAGTTGACCGGAATAGCTTTTTCTTTTTTAGTAGGTGATAGCGATGGTGTTTCTACTGTATCGATATCGTCTAATTGTAAGTCTTTTGACGTCTCAAATATCAAATCGATGAGTTTATCTACTCGTGTATATTCTCTTGGTTTTAGTAGTTCTGTGATTTGGAGAATAGTTTTGGCATCATTAAATGTTTCCTTCAATTTTAGTAGCTGTATCAAGGCATCGGTACTGATAATCCTTATATTCCAAGCATAGCGGGAACCTCGTACCTGAGATTCTAAATCTCCGGTATCTTCGCGTCCTACGACGATTAAAATAGAAGAATTTTCTTTATCTATTTTCCCCGCGTCGATAAGTGCACTTCTATATTTTGCAACCGATTCGCTTAAATTGATTCTGATATAATCGGTCGTTTTAACTTCGATAATGATATTATATCCGTCTTTTGTAGTCCATATTCCATCAAAACCAATACTGTTCTTTTTCCCTTTGTATAATCCGTATTCGACATCGAAATTAAGCCTTTTACCTATTTGATTGACAATGTCTTGTAAGGCAAGACCACTATTTTCAAAAGGGTTTGAAAGACAATAGTTTGCGAATTCGAATAAAATATTCGGTTGTACTATATCCAGTAGATTCCTAAATTCGGAAGAAGTTGTATTACCGTCTTTTAGCTTTCCGTCTCCTGCAAAAGATAAAATTTGAGGTAAAGACTTGTCTTTGAATATGTCTGGTGTTTCGTTGTAAAGGGTGGCTATCGTGTTCATGATTGGAATATAGGGCGTTTTGTATCTTGTGATATATTTGTTTTTTAAGTTTAATGGCAAATTTAATAATTTTGTTGTGAGTATGAAAAGACACTTTTAAAAATTAGAAATTTATGATTGGGGTAAAACAATTTTTCCCAATAACTATAATTAAGTGTTTGTTGTAGCTTATTCTGTATTATCTTTTCATTTTATTACCTATCTTTGCATTTCGATAAGGTAAAGATATATGATATCGATAGAAGGACTTTCGGTCGCTTTTGGAGGAAATACACTATTTGACAATATTACTTATGTAATTAATAAAAAGGATCGCATTGCATTGGTGGGGAAAAATGGTGCGGGGAAATCGACTATGTTGAAAATCATAGCCGGGTTGCAGGCTCCGACATCGGGTAATGTGAATATGCCGAAAGACCTTACGGTGGGGTATCTTCCCCAGCAGATGAATCTATCCGACACTCGTACGGTAATGGAAGAGGCGGAACAGGCTTTTTCTCATATATTCGAATTACAGTCGCGTATAGAGCGCATGAATACCGAATTGTCCGAGCGTACCGATTATGAGTCGGAATATTATCAGGAGTTGATAGAGCGGGTTTCCAATGCTAATGAGCAATTGGCTCTTATCGGGGCATCCAATTATCAGGCAGAGATAGAGAAAACTTTAATAGGGCTGGGATTTACACGAGAGGACTTCGGACGGGATACGTCGGAGTTCAGCGGAGGGTGGCGTATGCGTATCGAATTGGCGAAGTTGTTGTTACAGCGTCCCGATGTGCTTTTGCTCGATGAGCCCACCAACCATTTGGATATAGAGTCTATACAATGGCTCGAAAGTTTTTTATCGACTCGCGCCAATGCAGTCGTATTGGTTTCTCACGACCGGGCGTTTATCGATAATGTGACAACACGGACGATTGAAATCTCTTTGGGGCGCATTTATGACTATCAAGTCAATTATTCCCGTTATGTTGTTCTCCGGCAAGAGCGTCTCGAACAGCAGATGAGAGCTTATGAGAACCAGCAGAAACAGATACAGGATACCGAGGCTTTCATCGAGCGTTTTCGTTATAAGGCAACGAAGTCGGTGCAGGTACAGTCGCGTATCAAGCAACTTGCCAAACTCGAACGTGTAGAAGTGGACGAAGTAGATACCTCCCGGTTGAATCTAAAATTCCCACCGGCGCCTCGTTCGGGCGATTATCCCATTATCGCCGAAGGAGTAGGAAAGAATTATGGCAGTCATGTGGTTTTTTCGAATGCCACGTTTACGATTAAACGAGGCGAAAAAGTCGCTTTTGTCGGGAAAAACGGTGAAGGAAAATCGACTTTGGTAAAATGTATCATGGGCGAAATTCCCTATACAGGAACTTTGAAGATAGGGCATAATGTAAAGATCGGGTATTTTGCTCAAAATCAAGCGAGCTTGCTCGACGAATCTATTACGGTTTTCGATACGATCGATCGGGTTGCGGTAGGGGATATTCGTACAAAAATACGAGATATACTCGGTGCTTTCATGTTTGGGGGAGAGGCTTCGGACAAGAAAGTAAAAGTTTTGTCGGGAGGGGAGAAGACCCGATTGGCAATGATACGTCTATTGCTCGAACCTGTTAATTTGCTTATTCTCGATGAGCCGACTAACCATCTGGATATGCGTACCAAAGATGTGTTGAAACAAGCGATTCGTGATTTTAACGGGACGGTAATTCTTGTTTCCCACGACCGGGAATTTCTCGATGGTTTGGTTTCGAAAGTATATGAGTTCGGTGGAGGACAGGTGCGAGAGCATTTGGGCGGAATTTATGATTTCCTGGAAAGCCGTAAGCTGGATTCTTTGCGAGAGCTTGAACAACGAGCCACAGTTTCGAAAACAGAGAAGGACGGAAATATTTCGAAAGATTCTGCTTCTCCGGCCCAATCGGAGGATTCTAAGTTGTCGTATGGAGAGCAAAAAGAGTTTGCCCGTCGTTTGAGAAAGGCCGAAAAGGTGGTTGCGGATATTGAATCGGAGATTGCTGGTTTGGAGAAACGAATAGCCGAGGTGGAGGAAAAGTTGGCAACACCCGATGGCGCGGCAGATACTTCGTTATACGAACTACATGGGCAGTTGAAGAAGCAACTCGATGATGTGATGTGGAAATGGTCCGAGGCTTCCGAAGTATTGGATAAATTACAGAAATAAATCTAGCAAAAGTCGAATGCAAAAAGCTAAGTTCGATTAGAATCTTTGAGGAAACGCATTCTATATTCTACAAAGTGAATGAAACATATAAAAATGAAAGTAAAATGAAAAGAGTAATGATTTTATCGTTTGCTGCTGCTTTGCTTGCTACTGGTTGTACAAGCAAATCGACCGTAAAGACTCCGGGTATCGATCTTTCCAATCTCGATACGACG
>UMEO01007765.1_pt1 | contig 16159 bp, 10 predicted proteins | sample 1964781 | NCBI WGS metagenome assembly UMEO01 (sample SAMEA4836023, study PRJEB28245) | human gut metagenome | biome: gut microbiome; material: fecal sample | place: Denmark | collected 2008 | reverse complement strand
TCACGTCTGAAAGAGCTTACCGATGAAGGTGTCGGCGGATGGTGGGGCGATCTCGGCGAACCCGAGGTGCATCCCGAGAACGGACGCCATGCCAATGGCCTGACCGCCCGTCAGTATCACAATCTCTACGGCAATGACTGGAGCTCGATAATATATGAACTGTATAAGAAAGAATATCCCGACACCCGTCTGATGACAATGATGCGCGGCGGCACTACCGGCTTGCAGCGCTACAGCGTCTTCCCGTGGTCGACCGACGTCAGCCGTTCGTGGGGCGGACTGCAGCCGCAGGTGACGATCATGCTCAATTCCGGCCTTAGCGGACTCGGATATATGAGCCACGATGTCGGAGGTTTCGCCGTTGATCCGGCCGCTCCCTACGATCCCGAGCTTTATGTGCGCTGGCTTCAGCTCGGAACCTTCTCTCCGGTTCTGAGAACCCACGCTCAGGATTTCGCCGAACCTTATCTCTATCCCGACCAGGAAGATATTCTGAAGTCTTTCATCCGCAAGCGCTACAGCTGGCTCCCCTATAACTATACGCTGGCCTACGACAATGCATCGCAGGGCCTCCCTCTGGTGCGTCCTCTTAACTTCTATGCCCATTCGACAGGCGCGGATGTCGATGACGTGGCCGATCAGTATCTCTGGGGCCGCGATGTCATGATCGCTCCAGTTCTCGAAAAAGGAGCGACAGGCCGCCGTGTGGTGATACCTGACGACGGCAGCCGCTGGATCGACTATAACGACCCGTCGAAAATTTTCGCTCCGGGTTCAGTCATAGAAAACTATGAGGCTCCGTTGTCGGTTCTGCCGATGTTTGTGCGCGAGGGCGCATTCATTCCCGAGGCTGTCCGGACAATGGGCTCTACTGCCGATTACGATCCTTCGAAGCTTACGGTCAATTACTATCCTGTCGAGGGAGCAACTTCGGCTTATACTCTTTTCGATGACGACCGGAAGTCGCCGCGCTCGCTCGCCGATGCCGCCTATCAGCTCATAACCTTCAAGGGCGATGACAAAAAGAACTCGATAGTGATAGAGGTATCGTCCGAAGGATCATATAAAGGAATGCCGGAGCGCAGAGAACTGACATTCGCCGTCCATGGGGTAGGGAAGCCCTCCGGCATCGTTGTTGATGGCCGCAAACTTAAGAAATTCAGTTATTCCGACGGACTTCTTACGGTGCCCGCTACGTTAGTCGCCGGTCGGACGCTTACGATCGAAATTCTCAAATAAGGATTTACAGAAAGCCCCGTCGATGTTCTGCGACGGGGCTTTCTGTCTTTATCCCTCCTGAAATGATGTTGAAATACGTCGCTGTTTGCCAAAAAATCGCTAACTTTGCGGAGTAAAACCAAACAAAAATTCAGCTATGGCAACTCTGTTGAAAACCGACTTTCATTTCCCTGCGCAGACGGCTGTCTATCATGGCAAAGTGCGCGATGTTTACACAATCAACGACTCCACTCTCGTCATGGTGGCTACAGACCGCATCTCGGCCTTTGATGTCGTTCTGCCCGAAGGTATTCCATATAAAGGTCAGGTACTTAACCAGATTGCCGCTTTCTTCCTCGACGCAACCCGCGATATAGTGCCCAACTGGAAGCTGGCCACTCCCGATCCGATGGTGACCGTGGGACAGCGTGCCGAAGCTTTCCCCGTAGAGATGATAATCCGAGGCTATCTTGCCGGCAGCGCCTGGCGCGAGTATGCCGCCGGAAAGCGCGAGATCTGCGGTGTGAAGCTTCCCGACGGGATGGTCGAGAACCAGGCTTTCCCCGAGCCTATCATTACCCCGACGACAAAGGCCGCCGAGGGGCACGACGAGAACATCTCCGCCGAGGAAATCATAGCCCGTGGTCTTGTCAGCGAAGAAAACTACAAGACAATGGCCGAATACACGATGGCTCTCTATCGCCGCGGCGTTGATATGGCTGCTCAGAAAGGTCTGCTTCTTGTCGATACCAAATATGAGTTCGGACTCCTTGACGGCAAGGTGATTCTCATTGATGAGATCCACACACCAGACTCTTCTCGCTACTGGTATGCCGATGGTTATCAGGAGCGTCTCGCCGCCGGCGAACCTCAGCGTCAGCTCTCGAAAGAGTTTGTGCGTCAGTGGCTCATCTCCAACGGCTTTATGGGTAAGGACGGACAGAAGGTTCCCGATATGACTCCCGAGGTTGTCAATTCTATCTCAGAGCGATATATAGAGCTTTATGAGCATCTGACCGGCAACACTTTTGTAAAGGCTGAGGAAACAGATCTCGACGCCCGTATCGAAAAGAATGTTCTTGACTGTCTCGACCGTCTTTAATGGCCGACGTTGAGAAGATCACGCCCTACGACAGCGAGGGCGATTCCCGTGCCAAGGGCTTGCAGGTCAGGGATATGTTCGACAACATAGCCCCGGCATACGACTTCATGAACCGGGCCATGACACTTGGCATCGACCGCTGGTGGCGCCGTCATGCAGTTAATCTGTTGCGCCGATGGCAGCCGCGCTATATCCTTGATGTAGCCACGGGGACAGGCGACCTCGCTCTTTCGATGGCGCGTCACCTCGATCCCGTAAGTATTGTAGGTGTTGACCTTTCCGACGGGATGCTTGAGAAAGGGCGTGTGAAGGTGGCCAAAGCCGGGCTGGGCGATGTTATCTCCATGCGTCAGGCTGACTGCCTGAATCTGCCGTTTCCCGACCGAGGTTTTGATTGCGTCACGGCCGCTTTCGGAGTGCGTAATTTCGAGGATCTTCTTGGCGGATATATGGAGATGTATCGCGTGATCAAGCCTGGAGGAGTGTTGATGGTCATAGAGCTGTCAACTCCAACGTCACCGGCGGTCAGACCGCTATATGATTTCTATACCAACCGCCTGATTCCGTCTGTCGGACGTCTGGTGTCGAAAGACAGCGATGCCTATACATATCTGCCTCAGAGTATCGCCGCCGTGCCTCAGGGACAGGAAATGGCCGCTCTCATGCGCAGTGCGGGCTTTTCTGATGTCGAAATCCATCCGATGACTTTCGGAGTCTGCACGATTTATCTGGCGCTTGTCTGAACTGACTTATAACCATGAAATTACGCCCCGCATCCGGCAGACCGGTTGCGGGGCGAATATTATTTGTCGGATATATTGTTATCTTATGGCCACCTTCACCGGCGTATGACCCGTGGCGTTGGTGCGCACTACATATATTCCCTGCGGGAGGTTGCGGCTCGTTTGGCCGCAAGTGCCGGCGGCTGCCAGTCGGCCGTCGATCGAGAATATTTCGTAGCGGGTTGCTTCGGGGAAGCCTTCGGTAAAGACAACATTCCCGTAAGCCCAGATCTTGCCGATAGTTACTTCCGTGTTGTCAATGCCACCTTCGTCGGGATCGTCGGGACGCTCCGACGGATCGTAGCCGATAACCTCGTCGAGGTGTGCCATCTGTCCGGTTATGAAGTCTTTGATAAACCTGATTTCGTCATCGTAGCCGGAGGGAACGCGCGGGTTCATGTGGACATATTCCTTCATGATGGGCCAGCGCATGAAATTCAGCCGGGCCGACTCTTTGATTTCTTCGGCGTTGTCGTCGACATATTCATTGAGCGATTCGGCCGACAGATCCTTGTTGCGGGCATTGCTCCAGACAGCTTTTATTTCGTCGGCCGTGCCGGGATCTTTCGTGAGTATTCGCTGGGCGAAATAGCGCATTCCGTCGGCACCGCTTGCCGAGCCTGAATCCCACAGATAGGAATTTCCGCTTCGGGTAGTGGCGGGGTAGGTGCGGTTGTCATTATCGAATCCGAGGTCGAAATCCCAAACCGGGCCTGTGTAGATTCTCGGATCGTTGCGCTGCTTATACATATAGGTGCTCCAGTATGTGTCGGTGTTGCACGCTATTTCGTTGACAAGCATGTGCTGTATGAAAGATGTGTTGTCGAAAACAGTGCGGTAGCCTGTTTCGGGGCTGGTATCTTTCATCAGATTCTCGAGATTGGCGAAGTAGTTTGCGATATAGTCGCTCTGGGCTTTCACGATTTCCTCTTCGTCGGGCGATTTGATGGTGATGGGAATGCCGTAGTGAGGCGTCCTGAACCATGAGACTTCCTCTGTAGCATATCCGTCGACTTCAACGAAATATCCGCCTGTCAGTGCCTCTCCTTCAACGTCGGTCGGCTCCATCTCTTCAATCTCAACACGGCCGGGATTGACTTCGACCTGATCGCAGAACTGGTAGCAGCCCTTATATTCACCGTTGAGAACAACGTCGACGGGGCGACAATAAGGGACATAGCTCATGCCTATGCGGCGCGCTGCTTCGAAAGCCACGATGTTGCGCAGGAGCGATTTATCACCGTAATTATTTATAAGAGTCCATTTCTTAGCTTTGGCGGGAGCGTCGAGAGGCTGCTGCTTTTTCTCGAATTTTATGCGCCAGGGTTTCTTGGGGAATGCCCGGCTGGCGTTGCCTCGCTCTCTGATGCCTCCGGCCGCTTCAAGAAGTTCGGTTCCGTTATTGCTGATAATCACTACGTTTCCGTCGATTGTGTGCTCCTTGTCGTAAGGCTCTTCCTGATTGACGGTGTGGATGATAACCGTCGGGATATTCGTTATCTGCCACAGGCGCGAGTCGTCGCCGGCTCCTTTGTCGCCGTAGAACGCAAGCTCGGCCAGGCGCGTGTGGGTCGACGATGGCGCGCAATAACGCACGTAGCGGACGCCACGCGAACAGTTGACGGTCAGCGTGAGCTGTTTGCCTCCCTCAGGGCGTGAGTCAACTATTGCCAGCGGGATTCCGTCGCTGAAGTCGGCGTTGTTGGCCCCTTCGATAACGGCAAGCTCGCTCAGTGAGCCTTGTTCGGGAACAATGGATACTTCCGTGATTACGTATTTTTCGCCAAGATCGAGGCCGGCCCATCCGTATGACGGGGCCGCGGAGCGGAATGTTGTCGACGGATTGCCGTCAAACAGATTGGCAACGGGATAAGAAGCATTGGGCGTTGAACTGATGGGCGTTCCGCTGAGTTTCTCGGATGCGCCGGCGCACAATGCCGTGGTTGCGATTGCTGTGAATGTGAGGATTTTTCTGATCATTGTATGTGACTAACTGTTATGATTGGTTCCGGGGCATTCTGATGTTATTTGTTTTTGTTTAAATTGCTCGCTAAGTTACAATAATTAAATGAGACGGCCAAATAACTGAGGCAGGCATTTCCTCCCGGAATTGCCTGCCCTTGTTGTAGCCGAAAAGGCTGACAAACCTAACATAAAACACATTTACTTTTTGCACTATCAAATTGCGTTGCTGCCGGCGTTATAGCCGCCGCGACGAATTTAATAAACCCTAAATTGTACGACTGCCTCAAATCTCTTTGAGTCTTAGCCGTTCACTCGCTTCGTTAGTGCTACGAAGTTAGTTATACTTTTGTCGTTTTCCTATGATATTGAGATGATATAAAGTGTATATGGAAGATGATCATAATTGTAATCTATTGATTATTAATGCGATGGTAGCTGCATGACGATAATTGTTATATAGATTTTCGGGCAATAGATATAGATATTAAAGTTTCAATTTTTTAGCCGGAATGTTGTTTTGTGAGTTTTTGTGAGTTGGTATTTGCATTTTTAGAATATGATTATTATCTTTGTGATGCACAATTACTGATACACATTATCTTTTTGACATGAAAAGATGCACGATTCTCTTATTCGTTCTCTCGACTCTGTTCACGTGTGCCGGCGCTGAGTCGCCCTCTTCTGTGTCTGCCCTGTTGACCGTCATAGACGCTGCCGCAGGCGAATTCCCTGACCTTCTCGCCCGACGTTACTCTCGTGTTGATTCGGTGCGCATGGCGCTTATGCGCGAATCACGTCCTGAACAGTTTTCTGTCGGTGTGCGCGATATGTTGTCGGAGCTCGAGACGCTCAGTTATGATTCTCTTCTTGTCGAATGCGATCGCTTTTCGCTCAAGGCTGCTTCAATGCGTCTTGATGCTCTGTGTCAGTGGATAGCATTCAAAAAAGCGGGCGCGATGGCCATGCGCGGAGCGGTTCGTGAGGCGATAAAGTCGGTCAACGACCTGAGTGAGGCGGGGATCGACCCAAACAACCGCCATGTCGCTTCGGAAACCCGCCTTAAGGTCATGTACTCGGGCTTCCGGCTCACCGAAGGTCTTGATGTCGAGCGAACATATATAGAAGGTCTGCATGAGGCCGTAGATTCCTTGCAGGCTCTTTATTATGAGGGATCGCCGGTCTATCTGTTGCTATCGGGGGTGCGCGCAGATATTGACGGAGATCTCCCGGTAGCGGCCTCCTCATATACCGATGTTATTAAAAGCCCACGGGCCGGAACATTCGCTGTTTCCTGTGCGGCAGCGCTTATGGGTAAGTTGTGCAAGCGGGTAGGGTATGATTCCAATGCATTATATTATTTCGCCCTTGGAGCCCTTAACGACTTGAACAATGTCGATCCTACCGGTGAATCACTCGGATGTCTCGGTCTTGAGCTTCTCCAGACAGGTGACGCCGGACGCGGGCGATCGCTGCTTTTATTGGCTTTCAGGAATGCGCTATCGACCGGCAGTATGCCTCAGATTGCCAGATTTTCGCCGCTGATGCCCGGAGAGTTTGAAAATATGAATGAAGACTTTTCACGGATGTCGCTCCACAGTCGTCTTGTCATCGCGGCACTTCTGATAGTTGTTTCGGTTCTCGTTTTTGCAATATTGCAGATGCGCCGGCGCCTTGCCGGTGCCCGGGAATATGGTGTGGAGCTTGAGAGGGCCAATGCCGTCAAGGAGGAAGCAGTATGCAATTTCCTCGAAATGTCGGCCGGATTTCAGGAGCGTCTTGATGATTTCACAAAGCTGACCCGACGCAAAATCTCGGCCGGCCAGTCTGACGAATTGCTGACAATTATCAAGAACGGTGATATTCGTGAAGATGCCGACAGTCTGGCTATAAAATTCTTTGACCGGGGGTTCCTCATGATTTACCCTCATTTTGTCGAGAATGTCAACATGCTTCTTGAGGAAGACAACCGGGTTGTTATGTCAAACCCTGATCAGCTGACAACCGAGCTTCGGGTTCTTGCCTTCGCGCGCCTTGGCGTTGCTGACACAGCAACCGTGGCCCGTTTCCTCGGACTTTCGCTAAATACGATATATACTTATCGCAACAAAATGCGTTCGCGTGCCCGTTCCCGCGAAACTTTCGACGAGGACGTGATGAAGATCGGCACGATATATTGATGTTGTGGGCGATGAAATAATTAATTGTCAGAACTACAGCGCATTGAATAATCTGATGTTGAGCTTAATTGCTCCATTGCATAAGCTTTAGTGGCATATTTATCGCCGATTTGCCTCCAAACTCTACAAATCTACCTTTGATAGCGGTTTATAATTTTATGTTCTATTAATACGTGTAAATAGTTATATTCCAGCACTATGCTTCTTAATACTTTTAGATGGAGTTTTGATAACGGTTTGGAGCGTTAGGAATGGCGATACAACAACGCTAACTTTGCATTGTGTAAAATTAGTTATCAGTTAAAGGAATTATTTAGAACGGTAAAAAAAGACTTATTCTTTAGAGATTTTCGGTCACAATGACTTGTGGCTAATCGAAAAAAGTGTGAAGAAAATCGTGTTTAATGCTAACTGACTTGCCTAAAAAGGTAAATAAGAGAGCCGCGTCGGGAGATGCGGCTCTCTTATTGCAGACCGTAAATACCGGTGGTTGCAGAACTTCGGTTTTGTACGATTTTCCGCCCCTGAATCTGGCCGCGTGCCTTCGGCTACAGTACCTGACATTTTTGCAGAGTAACCACATCAAACAGCCTATTCGCGACAAGCGCCGTGAAGCGCGATATTTCTACAATCCACCGCGATAGCCGTGGGCCTGAGAACGAGCGAGATAAGCGTGCAAGCCGCGGTAGCGTGCGCAGTCACGCAAACGGCGATAGCCAAGGCCCGCGACCTGTGCTGACGCGTTTCGCGGCGGCGCGCACTGCCGTGGCTTGCCGCGAATTTGTGGGGGGAGCGGTGGTTGCCGCCAGCTATCGCAGTTGTAGAGATTTCGCGCGTCCCGCGCTTGCTATAGAATCAGAAATGATCTGCTGTTTTCCATTGTAATGCAAAGTTAGCTGATTTATCGGGCAAAGACAAGCGCCGCAGGCCCTTTGCGAGTCCGCGACGCCCCAATTATGCCGTTGATTTATCTTACCCGCATTTGGATGTGCCGCACGAGGTGCAGATCAGGCATCCTTCCTGATAGATCAGTGTCTCCTGACCGCAGTTCGGGCAGCGCTGTCCGATTGCATTTGTCCCGTTGGGAAGATATTTCTTAAGCGCGCGCTCGACGCCCATTTTCCATGTGTTGATCGACTTGTTGTCGAGTTCAAGGCCTCCGACGAGCTTAAGAACCTGATCGATAGGCATTCCGTAGCGAAGTACGCCCGAAATGAGCTTGGCGTAGTTCCAGTATTCGGGATTGAATTTCTCCGACAGGCCTTCGATGGTTGTCTTATATCCTCGCTTGTTGATGAACTGGAAGTCGTAGCGCTTGGTGCCGTCGGGGGCTATAGCCTTGATTATCTTGCCTTTGTTGACAGATTTAGGACAGAAGATGCCGTCGTCGTCGTCGGCAAGACCGGTGAAGATCTCATATGGCTTGCCGTCGATAAGTCCGACGAATGCAATCCACTTTTCTTTGTTGTTCTGGAATCTGACAACATCAGCTTCAAGCTCGATGGGGCGTTTGATGACGTGGGGCTGGAGGGAGTTGTCGGGCAGGGCAGGTTTCTCTTTCTTTTCGAGAGCCACGAGGACGCCGCTGCGGCAGCCGTCGCGATATACGGTGCATCCCTTGCAGCCGCTGCGCCATGCCTCCATATATAGATCGTTGACAAGGCTTTCGCTGACGTCGGCCGGAAGATTGATCGTCACCGAAATCGAGTGGTCGACCCACTTCTGGATCTTGCCCTGCATTCTGACTTTTTCCATCCAGTCGACGTCGTTGGCAGTGGCTCCGGCGTAGGGGGAGCGGGCCACGAGGCTGTTGATCTCTTCCTGGGTGTAGTCATTTTTCACGGGAATGCCGTTGACATTCATCCAGTCGATGAAGCGCGGATGATAGACGATATACTCTTCGAAAGAGTCGCCTGATTCGTCGACATAGTCGACATGGACGTTGGGATCGCCGGGATTGACCTTGCGGCGCCGCTTGTAGACCGGCATGAACACAGGTTCGATGCCCGAGGTCGTGCGCGTCATAAGCGAGGTTGTTCCGGTCGGGGCTATCGTCAGACAGGCGATATTGCGGCGTCCGTATTTCTTCATGTCTTCGTAGAGCTGCGGATCGGCTTCGGCCATGCGTCTGATGAACGGGTTGTTCTTTTCGCGCTGGGCATCGAAAATCTTGAAGGCACCGCGCTCCTGAGCCATGGTCACCGACGAGCGGTAGGCGCCGAGGGCGAGTGTCTGCTGAACCTTGACCGCGAAGTCTGTGGCTTCGGGGGTGCCGTATTTGAGGCCGAGGGCGGCGAGCATATCTCCTTCGCCGGTAATGCCGACTCCTGTGCGGCGTCCGAGAAGCGTTTTGTTGAGAATCTTGTGCCAGAGTTCAAGTTCTGTATGTTTGACATCGGCGCTTTCAGGGTCGATCTGAATCTTTTCGATTATGGCTTCGATTTTCTCCTGTTCGAGATCGATAATGTCGTCCATGATACGCTGGGCTTTTCCGGCGTGTTCCTTGAAGAGCTCGAAATCGAAGTATGCTTCGGGAGTGAACGGATTTTTCACATAACTGAAAAGATTCACTGCCAGCAGGCGGCAGCTGTCGTAGGGGCAGAGAGGGATTTCGCCGCAGGGGTTGGTGGATATAGTTCGGAAGCCGAGATCGTCGTAGCAGTCGGGGACACTTTCGCGGATTATTGTGTCCCAGAACAGAACGCCCGGTTCAGCGCTCTGCCAGGCGTTGTGGACGATCTTGCTCCAGAGAGCCGCTGCGTCGATCTCTTTGACAATAGAGGGGTCGTCGGAGCTGACGGGATATTGCTGGCGGTAGGGACGGTTTTCCGACGCCGCTTTCATGAATTCGTCGTCGATACGGACGCTGACATTCGCGCCGGTGATTTTGCCTTCGGCCATCTTGGCGTCGATAAAGTCTTCGGCGTCAGGATGTTTGATAGAGGCCGAGAGCATCAGCGCACCGCGTCGGCCACCCTGGGCTACTTCGCGGGTCGAATTGCTGTAGCGCTCCATGAAGGGCACAAGGCCGGTCGAAGTCAGCGCCGAGTTGTGGACGGGCGTTCCTTTCGGACGCAGCGACGACAGGTCGTGGCCTACGCCGCCACGGCGTTTCATGAGCTGAACCTGCTCTTCGTCGATTTTGAAGATGGCGCCGTAAGAATCGGGTTCGTTATCGAGGCCGATGACGAAGCAGTTGCTCAGCGATACGGTCTGATAGGTGTTGCCGATGCCAGTCATGGGGCTGCCCTGAGGCACGATATAGCGGAATCCGTCGATAAGCTCGAACAGTTCGTCGTGGCTGAGCGGATTGGGATATTTGTTCTCGATTCGTGCGAGTTCTGCGGCGATGCGGTGGTGCATATCTGCCGGTGTTTTTTCGAAGATGTGGCCTTCGGAGTCGCGGAGGGCATACTTGCTGGCCCACACCCGCGCAGCGAGTGAGTCGCCGTTGAAGTATTCGAGCGATGCGTTGTTCGCTTCGTCGAATGTGTATGTCGGCCGCTGGGGTTGATTGTCGTTCATGAGTTAGAATGGTGAATTATGAGTAAGTGAATTTTGACGACTGCAAAGTTGAGAATAATTCCTCGGTTTTGCAATAGAGAAAATATTATTGTTGATAACTTTTTTCAAGTTGTCCGAAAAAATTATTTAATTCGCTGTAAAACAATGGTTTGATGTTTTTGATATTGACATGAAGTTTTCAAATTGAATAATGTCGCTAATATTCAGGCGGATAATTGTGCTTGTGCGCTAAAGATAGTTATTGTCGGGTTTCTGCCGTCAATAACCGGGTTATTGTCGACAATAATCCGGCAATAACTCGGTTTCTGCCGACAATAATGCCACAAAGTAAAGTAAATAAAAGAAAAGTAAATTAAAAGAAAACATTATTATGTCATCAACAACATCATCAGACGCGATGCGGTGAGGTTGAGGTGGTGGCAGAGAAGAAAAAATTTTTTCCGGTCAGTTCTTTTGTGACGCAAACCATCGCCTAAAAGCATACCTTTCAGGATTCTGAATATATAGATAATGCGTAATCCCGCCGTTTCGGGTGCCCTTTGTGGTAACTTTGTTGACAGATCAGGCCCGATCCGGCCGGCAAAGGCCATTGCCGGAATTTTTATTTGTATTATCTTTACGCTCACTAAACACTAACCAGCCATGAACGATTTTTTCATTAACCGTCGCAGTGTCAGAAACTATTCTAAGCGAGATGTCGACGACAAGATGCTTCGCGAGATGCTTCGCGAGGCCGCCCAGGCCCCTACAACGGGAAATATGCAGCTCTACAGCGTTATCGTCACCCGTTCCGACGAAGGCAAGGCAGCTTTGGCTCCCGCCCATTTCGGCCAGCCGGCCGTTACCGGTGCGGCGGTTGTGCTGACATTCTGCGCCGATTTCAACAGGTTTGTGAAATGGTGTGAGGCGTCGGATGCCAAGCCCGGCTATGACAACTTTGAGATGTTTATGTGTGCTGTCCTCGACACAGTTATCGTGGCGCAGCAGTTTGTCACCATAGCCGAGATGCGCGGTCTCGGAACGTGCTATATGGGCACAACCACCTACAACGCGCCTCAGATCGGCGCGGCTCTGCAGTTGCCGAAACTTGTGGTTCCCGTTGTCACGGTCACTGTCGGTTGGCCTGATGGGGAAACAGCGGTTTCAGACCGCCTTCCGCTCGACAGTTTTGTGTTCGATGAAAAATATGTCGAGCGCACTCCCGGAGAGATCCGCGCTTTCTTTGCCGAAAAAGAAGAGCGCGACGGCCATTTCGCCCGTGAGAACGGAAAGGAAACTCTCGCCCAGGTCTACACCGACATCCGCTACACACGCGCCGACGCCGAGCATTTCTCGCGTGTCTATTGCGACTATATCGAACAGCAGGGATTCCGTTTCCCCGACTGACGGTATGATTATTCGGAAGGATTGTCGATGATGCGCAGCTGGGTGGCAACGCTTTCGTCGTGAATGGCGTTGAACACTGTTCTGAGAAACTTGTCGCTCAGTCCGAGGTTCGAGCCGCGTTTACATCTGTCGGCGATCAAGTCGTTGAAGCGCGTGGCCTGAAGCACACTCATCGATTCACTGCGCTTATACTCGCCTATGTTGCGTGAGATTGCCATCCGTCGGGCCAGAATGTCGAGCAGTTCCGAGTCGACGGCGTCGATTTCAGCCCGAAGTTTCTCGAGATGGGGTGTCGGTTGCGAGCGCCGCCGGCCGATGACATTTCCGAGAATCTCTCCGAGCCGCTTCGGAGTTATCTGTTGGGCGGCGTCGCTGAGGGCCTCGTCGGGGTGGCAGTGGCTCTCGATGATAAGTCCGCTGAAGCCGGTGTCGAGAGCCTGACGCGCGAGCGGCTCGATAAGATCGCGGCGTCCGCCAACGTGGCTCGGGTCGTGGATTACCGGTAGTTCGGGGTACCTCACGCTGAGTTGAAGAGGTATTGTCCAGAGCGGGGCATTACGGTATTGCGAGGTGCCTCCGAATGTGCTGAATCCGCGGTGGACCGCGGCGATTCTTCTGATCCCGGCGCCGTAGATCCGCTCGATGGCTCCGGCCCACAGTTCGAGGTCGGGGCTGATCGGATTCTTTATCAGCACGGCCACGTCGGTGCCGCGCAGTGCATCGGCAATTTCCTGAACGGCAAACGGATTGCCGGATGTCCGGGCCCCGAGCCATAGAATGTCTATTCCGGCTCTGAGACATGCTTCGACGTGTGAGGCTGTCGCGACTTCGGTTGCCACCGGCAGTCCTGTTTCGGCCTTTGCCTGACGGAGCCATTCGAGAGCTTCCCCGCCATGGCCTTCGAAGCCTCCGGGGTGAGTGCGCGGCTTCCATACGCCGGCGCGGAAAGCCGTCACCGAAGGCAACAGGCTAAGCCGTCGTGCCGCCTCGAGCACCTGTTCGCGACTTTCGGCGCTGCACGGGCCGGCAATTACGAAAGGAGCGGCTTTTCCCGGAAAAATCGGCTTAACATCCATTGGCTTATTCGAGAGGGTCGGTGAGCAGCGATGAGAAAGCCTCGTCGCGAAGGGCCGGAAGCGGATTGTGGCCGAGGGCGAAATCCTTGGCGACGAGCGTCGACACCGGCGCCTCGGAATGGCGGGCGAAAACTGCGTCGTGACCTACGCACAGCCCCAATATAATATTGTATTCCGTTTTGTAGCCGTTGAGAATATCGGCCTGCATGATAGGATTGCACGATGTTATGTCGGGCGCTTTGTCGTTTTCGGGGGCGATACATAGGTCGGCCTGCTTGTTCAGTTTTCCAACACGGCAGTTGATTCCGAAAACCTCGAATCCGTTGACGCGCAGAATGCGGGCAAGCGTGCGTGCATCGCGCAGGAATGCGTAGCACGATGCTATGCCGACGCGCCTGACTTCCATACGGTGCATGAGCTTTATAAGCATCTCAAGGCGCGAAGACTGCTCACCTGTGACGCCGCGCTGGTCGACAGCGGCGAAAGAACGCATGATATGGCCGCTGACCGGGTCATCGACATAGGCCTTTACCGATGTTTCGCGTTTGTCGGCATGGCGCAGACTCTGGCAGAATTTCGGCAGCTCGCCGTCGACACGGTTGCAGGTCCTCACTGCACAGTCTGAACAGAATATCTCTTTTTCCATTTTTTAATACAGTTACCCTGTTTGTTGACGACAAAGGTATGAATTAATCGCGAAAATTCGCTACATTTGCGATATGGAATCCTATAAGATGCAATGGGATCTGCTTATCAACGATAAGCGCTTCGGTCTCGAAAACTACCGTGGACGTCGCCGCGAGAGCCGCAGCGATTTCCAGCGCGATTTCGACCGTCTTGTTTTTTCGTCCCCTTTCCGTCGGTTGCAGAACAAGACACAGGTGTTTCCGCTGCCGGGCAGTATTTTCGTTCACAACAGACTGACGCATAGCCTCGAAGTCTCGTGTGTGGGACGCTCGATGGCACGTGCGGTGTCGCACCGTCTGCGCGAGAAATACGCAGGAGAGCCGTGGGTCGACAAGTTCGATTCGATCGACGATATTGTCGCTGCCGCCTGTCTGGCCCATGACCTCGGCAATCCCCCTTTCGGCCATTCGGGCGAAAAGGCGATTTCGACATTCTTCAGCGAAGGGCCCGGAAGTCAGATCCGCCGGGAACTGAGCCGCGAACAGTGGGCCGACCTGACCAATTTCGAAGGAAATGCCAATGCGTTCAGGTTGCTGACCCATCAGTTCGAAGGCCGTCGGCCGGGCGGTTTTGCCATGACATATTCAACGCTCGCCTCGATAGTCAAATATCCGTTCCAGTCGACGCTTGCCAACGAACACGGCAAGTTCGGCTTCTTCAGCAGCGAAAAGGACGATTTTTGCCGCGTCGCCGACGAGCTCGGAATGATTCAGCAATATACTTCCGAAGGCGAAGTGCGTTACGCGCGCCATCCTCTTGTGTTCATTGTCGAGGCAGCCGATGATATATGCTATGAGGTGATGGATATCGAAGATGCCCACAAGCTCGGAATCCTCGACACCTCAACGGTGACCGAGACATTCCTCCGCTTCTTCGAGCCGGCCCGCCGGGAAGAGATGCTCAGGGTTATGGAGAACGTCAATGATCCCAATGAAAAGGTAGGCTACATGCGGTCATCGGTCATCAGCCGCCTTGTCGACAGCTGTGTTGACGCTTTCGTCAGCAATGAAGACGCCATTCTCGAGGGGAGGGCCGGCGAACCGCTTATCGCTCTAATGAATGAGCGCGAGCGCGAAGCCTACTGTCAGGCAGAAGCTCTGAGCTACGAACGCATCTATGAAACAGGCGACGTTATTGACATCGAACTTGCCGGTAACCGCATCATCTCTTTTCTCATGGAGAAACTTATCCACGCCGTCAGGTTTCCCGAGTTGAACTATTCCCGGCTGCTTCTTGCCAAAGTTCCGCAGCAGTATCAGACTGCTGCCCCGACACTTTTCGGGAAGATACAGGCCGCTATCGACCATATATCGGGAATGACCGATGTCTATGCCCTCGACCTGTTCAGAAAACTTAACGGCATGAGCCTCAAAATCAATAACTGATGAAACGAATCATTTCTATATTCCTCTCTCTGCTGATTATTCTGCCTTTGGCGGCGGCTTCGCGTCCCGAAGATGTTCCGAACGTCCATGTCGCTGATTCAACCAGGTTTGTGTCGAACCCCGACAACGTGCTCAGCGCCGAGGCTGTTGCCCGTCTCGATAAAACTCTTGCCGGAATATGGCGGTCTACGAGTGCCGAACCGGTTGTGGTCGTCATAGATGAGATGGATCCGTCGACGAATATCGACGACTTCGCAACAGAGCTGTTCAACCTCTGGGGTATCGGTAAGAAAGACAACAGCAACGGATTGTTGTTTCTGGTCTCGAAAGGCGACCGCCGCGCCGCTATCCGCACCGGCCAGGGAACGGAAGCCGTGGTTCCCGACGTTGTTGCCGGCCGAATTCTGAGGAATATCACATTTCCCCGTTTCAGAGAGGGCGACTACGACGGCGGAGTCATTGCCACTGTCGACACTCTCGGCCGTGTGATGACGGATCCGCGTTATGCCGAAGAGCTCAAGTCGGCCCAGCGCAATAATGCCCGCAATTTCGACGATGAGATTGATTTTGCCGAAGTGTTCGGCGGCTGGCTGACTGCCTCTGTAGTTCTCGGACTGATTTTTCTGATTGTGGCTGTCATGTATGTCAGGAAGTCGCGCAATTTCGACGAAGTTACCCGCTATCATAAACTTAACGGCATGAGTCTGGCCTGCATAGTGGCGGCGTTTGTCACTCTCGGATTCTCCATCCCTGCGTGGCTTATTGTCAGGCGTGCGCGAAACCGCATTCGCCGCGGGCCGCGTTTCTGCCCGAACTGCCATACCCGCATGAACAAACTCGACGAAGAGTCGGACAA
>UMEO01037310.1_pt1 | contig 16394 bp, 9 predicted proteins | sample 1964781 | NCBI WGS metagenome assembly UMEO01 (sample SAMEA4836023, study PRJEB28245) | human gut metagenome | biome: gut microbiome; material: fecal sample | place: Denmark | collected 2008 | reverse complement strand
GCAGCCGGTATCCAGTTGGAAGACGGCGAGATTCATGCAGACGCTATCAGCTATACAGATGACTTTAAAAAAGACCAGGTAGGTATCGAAATCCACTCCGGCAAGAACCGTATCGTTCGCCGTATTTTCGAATCACTGGGTTATAAAGTAGTGAAACTCGACCGTGTATTCTTCGCCGGGCTGACTAAAAAAGGTCTGCGACGCGGAGACTGGCGTTACCTGACGGAAGCAGAAGTAAACTACCTCCGTATGGGTTCGTTTGAATAAGAACGTTAATAAAAGAATAAGTTAAATGGAAAAGATTGGTAGAACAAAAATTGTTGATCTGTTGAAGCGCGAAGATATTGGCGCTATGGTCAATGTGAAAGGATGGGTTCGCACCCGCAGAGGTAGCAAACAAGTAAACTTTATCGCACTGAATGACGGTTCTACAATAAATAATTTGCAGGTCGTAGTAGACTTGGCTAATTTCGACGAAGAGATGTTGAAGCAGATCACCACCGGCGCTTGTATCAGCGTGAACGGGGAAATGGTAGAATCAGTAGGTTCCGGCCAGAAGGTGGAAGTGCAGGCTCGTGAAATCGAAGTGCTGGGTACTTGCGACAATACATATCCATTGCAGAAGAAAGGTCATTCCATGGAATTCTTGCGTGAGATAGCTCATTTGCGTCCGCGTACCAATACATTTGGTGCTGTGTTCCGCATCCGCCACAATATGGCGATCGCTATCCATAAGTTCTTCCATGAAAAAGGATTCTTCTATTTCCATACACCGATCATTACGGCTTCCGACTGCGAAGGTGCCGGACAGATGTTCCAGGTGACCACCATGAACTTGTATGACTTGAAGAAAAACGAAGAAGGCTCTATCATTTATGATGACGATTTCTTTGGCAAACAGGCAAGTCTGACAGTCTCCGGTCAGTTGGAAGGTGAGTTGGCTGCTACGGCTTTGGGATCTATTTACACATTCGGTCCTACGTTCCGTGCCGAAAACTCCAATACTCCCCGTCACTTGGCAGAGTTCTGGATGATTGAACCGGAAGTTGCTTTCAACGACATTACAGATAATATGGACTTGGCTGAAGAGTTCATCAAATACTGTGTGAGATGGGCGTTGGATAACTGTGCGGATGATGTGAAGTTCCTGAACGATATGTTCGACAAGGGCTTGATTGAGCGTCTGCAAGGTGTATTGAAAGATGATTTTGTTCGTCTGCCCTATACAGACGGCATCAAGATTCTGGAAGATGCCGTAGCGAAAGGTCATAAGTTCGAGTTCCCCGTTTACTGGGGGGTGGACTTGGCTTCCGAGCACGAACGCTACTTGGTGGAAGAGCACTTCAAACGTCCGGTCATCCTGACTGACTATCCGAAGGAAATCAAAGCCTTCTATATGAAGCAGAACGAGGATGGCAAGACGGTACGTGCGATGGATGTTCTTTTCCCGAAGATCGGTGAAATTATCGGTGGTTCTGAACGTGAATCGGACTACAACAAGTTGATGACCCGTATCGAAGAACTTCACATTCCGATGAAGGATATGTGGTGGTATCTGGATACGCGTAAGTTCGGTACCTGTCCTCATTCCGGTTTCGGACTGGGTTTTGAACGCCTGTTGCTCTTTGTAACGGGTATGTCCAACATCCGTGACGTGATACCGTTCCCGCGTACACCGCGAAATGCTGAATTCTAATATTTCGGTATATTTATGTAAAACTCGCATAATCTTCTGGTTATGCGAGTTTTTTATGAGCTTTCTGTTTCTTTTCTCAAAATAAATCTTTATATTTGAACATACGCATTCGAGAGTGTTAACTAAAATAATACTATCATGAAAAAGCTCTATTTCTTTACCATGCTTTCAATAATGTTGTTGGCGGTAACAGGTGCGATGGCCCAGAAGAAAACAAAATTCCAGTTGGCCGATCTGAAAGGCATTTGGCAGCTTTGCCACTATGTGTCCGAATCTCCTGATGTTCCGGGATCTTTAAAGCCTAGTAATACGTTCAAGGTTCTGAGTGATGACGGACGAATTGTGAACTTCACGATTATTCCCGGTTCCGATGCTATCATCACGGGATATGGAACATGGAAGCAACTGACGGATGATTCTTATAAAGAGAGTATCGAGAAGAATATCCATCTTCCGATGTTGGACAATCAGGATAATATTCTGCAATTCGAAATCAAGGATAAAGATTACTTGCATCTGAAATACTTTATCAAGAACGATTTGAATGGAAACGAACTCAATGCCTGGTATTATGAAACTTGGAAGAGACTGGGAATGCCGACCAAGTTCCCGGAAGACATCGTGAGATAGTCTAGTCTGTTTAGCTATAAAAAGAACATATATCCAACTAATTAAAATATAATTGAATTAAGGAACACTAGAAAATGAAAGAAAATGGTTATGTAGTACAGGAATATAAAGTTCCGGTGAAAAGGTACTGCCAGACAATGGATTTGAAAGACAACCCCGAATTGATAGCGGAATATGTAAAGCGTCATAGTGAAGCAGAGGCGTGGCCGGAAATCCGGGCTGGAATCCGTGAAGTGGGTATTCTGGAAATGGAGATTTATATATTGGGGACCCGTCTGTTCATGATAGTCGAGACACCGCTTGATTTTGATTGGGAGACTGCGATGGCGCGTCTCGCCACCCTGCCTCGTCAGGCTGAATGGGAAGCCTATATGTCTATATTCCAGCAGGCGGATGCAACAGCGACTTCAGCGGAGAAATGGCAACTGATGGACCGTATGTTCTATTTATATAAATAAAATACATTCCGATAAAGTGAACTGCGTACATTATCCGTGAAAGGATATATGTACGCAATTTTTATATATAGGCGCTAATGCCAATTTGCAATGTCGATAGCTTCCTTTCTGAAACGAGATTGTAAATAATAGTACTACATATACACAAAATCAAAACTTCTTTGGACGATATTAATACCTGTTGATAAGGAATCAATACTGAAAAAATAGATATATAAAGTCCGTCTTTCCGATAATCCCTACTTTTGTCACAAGTAATATCGATTAATTTTAATAGTATGAATCTACGAGAAAGTAACTTTCGCACATCGTTGACAATCTGGGGATTTACAGTTTTCTGTTCTTTGTTTTCCGTGCTGACTCTGGGGGCCCGAGAGTATTCTCCGGCTTGTATTCATGAGAATATGAGACAGACCCCTTATCCGCAAGAGTACCACCGACCCTATCTGAATCCGGTTCCTTTGTTGGTGCCGCAGCAGATGAAACAGGCGGATTTCCTCCAGTTTGCGCTATCCAAAGAGAAAGACTTCTCCGGAAATACGACAGTCGTTTCCAAACCTGTCCCCTGGTGTATGTTCAACCCTCATCAGATATTGAGCAGCGGAACCTGGTATTGGCGTTTTCGTTCGGTAAGTAAGTCCGGTGAGAATATGGCGTGGAGTCCTACTTATTCTTTCACGATAACGGGTGATATCCCCCAGTTTGTAACTCCCTCTTTCGAGGTAGTCCGAAAGAAGATAGTCGGAAATTCCCCTCGTCTTTACTGTTTCTTGGAAGATGACCTGAAGAAGTCGCGGTCGAAAATATATACCCATCCGGAATACAATCTGATGGTTACTTCCGGACGGGAAGGCCTGGCTGCCAACTATGCTACCGACACATTCGTATCCAATCATGTGTCTGCTATGGTTGTCCAATGTGAAAAGTTGCATACGGCTTATACTTTGCTCCAACGGGATGTCTATGCCGATAAGATGGCGCAGTTGGTCCGCTGGCTGCTTCCTTCCCCCGTAACCGACCGTCAGATAGAGAATGACTTTTATGCCGGTGATCTCGCCTATCTCCTTGCTTGTACATACGAGACCTGTTATGACCGTTTTTCTGTGAAGGAACGTGAGCAGATGGAACAACTGATGGAACGGATCATTAAATTCTATAAGCGTCGTTTCTTCGGTGGAACGGAAAATCATATCTTCGACAACCATTTGTGGCAGTTCACTTTCCGTCGTCTGTTGCAGACCTCCTTAGTGCTCTACGAAAAATCTCCCGAAGCGCGTGAGTTTTTTGAATACGCCTACGAGTTATGGACTTGCCGTGCTCCGGCCACAGGCTTCAACCGCGATGGTATCTGGATGAACGGTACTTGCTATTTCAGTGCCAATGCAGTGAGCTTATACTATATTCCGAGCCTTTTTTCTTATCTGGCCGACACCGATTTTCTGCAACATCCCTGGTATCGGGAGGTGGGGAAGGCAATGGTCTATAGCTGGCCGCCTCTTTCCCGGAGTGTGGGCTTTGGCGACGGTCATGAGCAGATGAACGATAAACCTTTGGTGATTCGCAGCGCTTTTGCTGAGTTTCTGGCAAGAGAAACCGGCGACCCTTATTCCGCTTGGTATACCTCCATTGACAAACGATATGAAATGGACGACGAGATGCGTTTGTACCGCATGGTACGGAGTGAATCAAAGAAACCGATAGCCGCACTTCCGGCCGATGAACCTAAAGCTGTCTGGTTCCGTGATACGGGGGAGATGATAGCCAATTCCTCCATGAAAGACTACCGTAATAACCTATGCCTGAGTTTTCATTCCAGCCCTTTCGGTTCCGGCAGTCATACGCACTCTGCACAAAATGCTTTCAACCTGCATTATCGGGGAGTACCGGTATACGGTTCCACCGGTTACTATATGAATTTCTCGGATGCGCATAATCTATTGTCTTATCGTCATACCCGTGCCCATAACACTTTGCTGATAGATGGCATCGGACAGCCTTTCACCACCAGAGCGTATGGCAATATCGTGCGTGCGTTCAGTGGCGAACACATCTCATACGCTTTGGGTGACGCGTCGAATGCCTATTGCGGCATTAGCGAGTATCCGATGTGGGTTACGAATTTTGCCAAACAGCATTTGGAACAATCGGTGGAGAACGGATTTGGAGAAACTCCTCTGACTCTTTATAGAAGGCACATTTTCCTTTTGCATCCCGATAAAATCGTGATTTATGATGAGATGGAAGCCAAAAAGCCTGTCCGTTGGGATTGGTTGCTACATAGTCCTGTAAAGTTTTCTATTGATGAACAGACCTGTAAGCTCGTTACCCGGAACGAAGAGAAACAGTTTACTTCGGTAGCGCAACTGTTCAGCCGACAAGATTGTAAGATTACACAGACCGATCGTTTTGTCGTTCCGCCAAATCAGGAGAATGCTGTTCGCGGGGAAGTCTTTACTAATTCATGGCATTTGACCGCAAGCTTTACTCCCGGTAAGCGCAACCGTATCCTGACTATCATTCAAGTACAGCCTGACGGTAAACAGGCTGTCGGAATACAAAGAGACGGCAATCTTTTTCAATGTGGCGACTGGACGATTGAAGCGGAACTGGATGTGAAGAAGCCGGCGAGTCTGTATATTACGAATAAAAACAATCAAGCAGTGTTCGGTTATGGAAAATCGTCTTTACTGATAAATGGCAAATCGTACAGACCGATTGATAAAACGGCCTCTTTGTTGTTTGACAAAATAGATGGCAGTTGGCAGATGCAGGAAAGGATGGATAGAAAACCACAGCTTACCGGAAGCAATCGATAAGAATACATTTAATCACTAAAGCTATTAATATGAAAATGAAAAGAAAGTTGTATGTAGCGGTTTGGGGAATGAGTCTGCTGGCCGCTTGCAGCGCCCCCAAGACGGGTGCACCGGAATGGTTTGAGAATGCGGTAAAAACATCCGATCATCAGTTGCTCTATATGGCTGAACAATTGAAAGATGTACCGGATACAGCCTGTTTCCCGCGCTCAACCAAAGCGGACGGAAGCTATCGTTTGGAAAATGCGAAAGACTGGACAAGCGGATTCTACCCTGGCTCCATGTGGCTGGCTTACGAATTGTCGGGAGATGAGGCTTTGGCAAAAGAAGCCCGTCGGTACACCGACCGTCTGGAAGATATTCAGTATTATACAGGTAACCATGACATTGGTTTTATGATGTATTGCAGTTATGGGAATGCTCTTCGTCTGAAACCGGAGCCGAAAGATAAAGAGATCCTGATTAATTCTTCGGAAAGTCTTTGCGCACGTTTCAGTCCCGAAATCGGTCTGATTCGTTCTTGGGATTTCGGTGATTGGAGTTATCCCGTCATCATTGATAATATGATGAATCTTGAAATGCTTTTCTGGGCGTCCGAGCAAACCGGCAATTCCAAATATCGCGACATCGCCATTGCTCATGCCGACAAGACTTTAAAGAATCATTTTCGTGAGAATATGACTTCGTATCATGTGGTAAGTTATTCCGTTCCGAGCGGAAAGGTAGAGTCAAAGGGCACATTTCAAGGTTATGCCGATTCTTCCGCTTGGGCTCGCGGGCAGGCATGGGGAGTGTATGGCTATACCATGTGCTATCGCTTTACGAAAAATCCGGTTTATCTGGAGGCGGCACATAAGATTGCCCGCTTCATTATGGAGAACCGTCCTTCGGGGAATGATTATATTCCTTATTGGGATTATGATGCGCCCGATATTCCGAATGCTCCCCGTGACGCTTCTGCAGCGGCGGTTACGGCTTCCGCATTGCTCGAGTTATATGCTTATACGGAAGACCAGAGCCTAAGTGATGCGTATATTGAATATGCGGAGAATATATTGAAACAGTTATCCTCACCGGATTATCTGGCGAAGGAGAATGAGAATAAAGGATTTATCCTGATGCATTCTGTAGGCAGTTTCCCGCATGACAGTGAGGTGAATGTTCCGTTGAACTATGCCGACTATTATTATTTGGAAGCAATGAAGCGGTATAAAGACTTGAAGAAGTTTTAGTTAGACTATAGGTTTTAAGGTCCCCCGGTGCGAAGACCAAGGCCTTTCAGCGCACAAAACAGTGGCCTTTTAGGGAGCTGGGAAGTCGTCCCGTTATAAGGGGACAATGGTCACCTTATAGAGTGATAAATGGCACTTTGTAAGGTGACCATTGTCACTCTGTAAGGTGATTACTTTTTTTCAAGAGGAGAGAAATCCCTAAAGATACAAAATTAAATAGAGAAAAGCAAGAGTGGGCAGAAAGAAATGGTATGTAATCTGTATCAGTATTTAGCGGTTTTGATGTATAAACCGCTTTTTATAGGATTTATTCGGATAAGAATGTTTATTAATAATTCTTTTGTAACCATACCCCCAGTAACTTGTCGGATATTTCATATTGATTCTGCTCTTGAGATACCAGATTCTTCTCCTGTAGCCCTTTGAGTGCTGCCTGTACGGAGCTTGGAGTGCTTAGCTTATACTTTTTGATAAACTTTCCGGAAGCGACTCCTGTTGCTTTTCGTTCTTTTCCGATGGCAATCAGTACTTCTTTTTGTTTTTCCGGAAGTCGGGAGAAAATCTCCTGATAGGTGAAATCTTGCATTTGAAGAATATTGGTCAAGGCAGTATCGTGTAAGGAGCGGTCGCATAATTGCCCTTTTCCGGTCAGTATGTATAGCTCATTAAACATAAGCTGTACATACCAAGTGTGTCCCTCAAAGAAATCATATACCTGTTCTATCAGTTCCGGTTCAATATTTTTTTCGTTTTCAAGGAAGAGCCTTTCCACGAATGGCTTATATGCAATGAGCGGGATACTTTGTAGCTGCATCATGTTGACGCTTTGGTAGAAAGGACGGGCAGGACTGTTGAACATATTCATCATAATATGTTTTTGGCTTCCGGCAAAAATAAAATGAGCGTTCCGGCAATGCTGAACTTTGGTTCTCAAGATGGCTTCTACATTCTTTTCAGCATAATTGCCTATCTGTTGGAATTCATCAATGGCTACGATACAAGGTTTGTCTGCCTGCTCCAGATAAGCAAAGATTTCATCCAATGTGGCTTCCGCCGCATGAATATCTCCCAGACCGATATTCAAAAATCTCTTTTCCGAGTGCAAAAACGAACTCCCGCAGGCTGGATGTGGCATAGATATCAATGAAGAATGTATGGTAATGTTCCTTTATTTCGTTTTGATAGAAGCAGTGGCGAATCAAGCCTGTCTTTCCCATACGGCGTGTAGAAATGATAACGACATTTCTTCCGTTCGTAATGTTGCGTATCAACTGTTCTGTTTCTTTTTCCCGGTCACAGAAATAATGAGGAGATATGTATCCGCCTACAATAAAAGGGTTATGAATGGCTGCCATACTGATTATTATAAATACAATTATTGCAAATATAATAATTGTATTTATAATAATGCTGTATCAGCCCCGATATTTAGTGAAGATTGGGGATAAACCGGGTAAATAGTGTCTTTCCATTTTCCTGATGTTTCTTCATCCATTCGGCTAATAGCTCCCGATGCTGCCGGAGGATATCGGCATATTTCTTTTCGATGGCAAGGTTGCGCATTTCTCCGCGATCTGTCTCCATGTCATAGAGCTGTTCGCGATTTTTGCCGGTATCGTACAATACATATTTATATTGGGAAGTACGAAGCATCCATCCCCGCGTTGAGGCTGTTTGGGCAAAGCTCGTTTCTGTTACGATGTAAGGTTGGTGCTGCTTGTCGGCACTGCCGTTTTCTACGATAGGGCGGAAACTCACTCCTTGACGTTTGCCGGGAACATTGATTCCTGCCCAATCACAAATGGAGGGCATGAGGTCTACCCCGTTGTTGATAAGTTGGGGCAATATCTTTCCGGCATGCTTGCCTTTGGGCAGACAGACGATGAACGGGACATTGGCTACCTCTTCATATAGAACTGTTTTCTGATTCCATTGATGTGCTCCACAGCCGTCACCATGATCGCTGGTAAAGATGATAACCGTATTCTTCCATAAGTCCTGGCGGTCTAGCTCCGCAATGATTTTCCCTATTTCCGCATCTACGGTTTCTACCAGTCGATAGTAAGCGTTCCGGTAACGTCGCCAGTCGTCCGGCGTGTAGTCGTGAGTGGGATAGAGACGGTGGTTTTGTTTTTTCTCGAAAGCCAACGCCGTTGCATCGTACGGATTGACGGCAAAGTTAGACGGCAGTCCCGGACAATCCTCCAAGGCCGGTTCTTTGATGGTAGCATACGGAGTGTTCTGTTTGCGGGCATATTCGCAGATATTGTGTGGATTGTCGAAGGAAGCTACCAGAAAGAAAGGTTGGCCTTTCTTCTTGCGTTGCAGGAAAGAGACGGCTGCCTCCGCCAAGCCGAAATCATTGTGTCCGTGCAGGTTCTCGAAACCGAATGCTTGTTTGTCAGGCAGTGAGTTGGTGTGTACGTGCCACTTCCCGGCGTATGCGCAGGTATAACCGGCTTTGTTCATCAGCACACCGAGAGAGGTGGAGTGAAGTGAATCAGGCATAGGAGTCCCGTTTTCCAGCAGGCCGACTTCTCCGGGCATATATCCTGTAAACATGGCGCCGCGTGACGGACCGCTGAGGGGCATGGAGCAATAGGCGTTTGTAAAGCGGATACCCCGTTCCGCCAACTTGTCCATGTTGGGAGTGCGCAGATCGGTATTACCGGCACAGCTCATGGCGTTGGCCGTCTGCTGGTCGGTCATGATGTAGAGGATGTTCGGACGTTCTTGTGCCGACAATGCCGCAGGAAGCATCATACCGCAAAGTAATGTAGGTTTTAAATTCTTCATGATTCAATTTGAGGATTAATGTTTATGTTCACAAAGATAGGAGATTCCCGTATGAACGGAGTTCACTCTTGTGCAGACCTTGTTTGAAAGTCAATATCCGACTTTTGAATCCTATCGAAAAGCTTTTGATTTTGTCCATATCCTATTGTCCGAGTCCTATTGCTCCATATTCTTCCCCTGATTCTTGGCATACTCCGATGGCAGGCAACCTACATACTTCTTGAAGCTCGTCGAGAAATAGGACGGTGAACTGAAACCAATCTTGTTACTGATTTCAGAGATTGAATATCGTCCCTCAAGCAATAGTTTGCAAGCCTTGTTGAAACGGATACGGCGGATAAAGTTGGCGGGTGGCTCTCCCGATATGGAGTTCATTTTGAGATACAGTGAAGAACGGCTTATAAAGAGCTTTTCCGCTAAATCATCGGCAGTGAAACTCTCATCATCGATATTCTCTTCCACGATCTGTATCGCTTTGCTCATAAACTCCTCGTCCAGTGCGTTGGACGTCATTTTCGCCGTGTCAATATCAATCGTATTCGAATAATAATACCTTAACCGTTGTTTGGATTTCAGGATATTCGCGATTTTTCCTTTCAGCAAACTCATAGAGAAAGGTTTGGGGATATAGTCGTCCGCCCCGGTCCGGATACCGGTAGTCTGAGCTTCAATGCTACCTTTGGCCGATAAGAGGATGACCGGAATATGGCAAGTCTGCATATTCTTTTTAATCAGTTCGCACAACTTAATGCCGTCAATGCCAGGCATCATCACGTCGGAAAGCACGATGTCCACCTTTTGTTCCTTGAGAATCGCCAAAGCCTCCTCACCGTTTCCGGCAGTCAGTGTGGTGTACTTCGACTTGAAGTTGCTTTTCAGGTAGTCCACCATTTCCTTGTTGTCGTCGACCAACAGAATTGTTTCGGTCGTTTCTCCGGTGGAAGTGTCTTTTTCCTCTTCGTTGATTCCGTTTGTTTCGGAGAACTCTTCGCTTTCAACCATTGTGCCGGTTGTCGGCGATGGAGACGGTGTGATGTCACTGCGTTCTGTTCTCTGTTGATCTTGGTCGAGCAATTCCGTAGCGGCAAACGTATGCAAGTCAGCGGGGAGCTCGATGGAAAACTCTGTACCTTTATCCGGTTCGCTGGATACTTGAATCGTTCCGTGATGTTTTTCAACCAGACATTTTACGAGTGAAAGTCCGATTCCGCTTCCTTTCACGCTTTCGTTGGCTTGATAGAACCGCTCAAAGATACGTGCTAGTTTATCTTGGGGGATTCCGATTCCATTGTCCTTTACGCTAAATCCGAAGCTGTTTTCCTTTCTCCAGACGGAAAGTGTTATCTTACCACCGTTGCGGGTGAATTTGAAAGCATTGGACAACAGGTTGGTCAACATCATCTCTACGTACATCTTGTCTACCGGGAGTAAATCATCCTTCAGGTCGGACTGATATTCGTATGTGATATTTCGTTTCTGCGCATTCTCTTCGAACATGGTAAAGATATTCTTCGCCAGCTTGTCTACCTGATTCATAGCCACATGAATAGGCAATGCGCCTGATTCCGCTTTACGGAAGTCGAGCAACTGGTTGATGAGATGCAGCAGTTTGCGCCCGTTCCGGTAGATATACGAAAGTTTTTGCTGCTCTTGCAGGTCAAACTTGCTTTTCTCTTCCACCAGCTCTTCCAGAGGAGCCAGTATCAGGCTTAACGGAGTACGCAGCTCGTGAGACATATTGATATAGAAACGGACTTTCTCCTGACTGACTTCTTCCACTTTCATCCGTTCCAGATGCTCGATCTGCACTTGCATTTTCATTTTGGCGCGTGCGATAAAGAAGTAGAGTATGAAAGCGATTCCGCCCAAAGTGAGTAGGACGTAGAGTGTCTTTGCCCACCACGTCTGATACCACATGGGAGTGATATGAACGAAAAACTCGGTAGGAGTGAGGCTCCATCGTCCGTTATTGTTGCACGCCTTTACTCTGAATGTGTATTTTCCCGGTGGAAGATTGGAGTAAGTGACACCTCGTTGCGAGATAGCCTGAGCGGAAGAAATCCAGTTATCATCAAATCCTTCCAATTGGTAGGCGAAGAGATTACGTCTTCCGGAAAGATAATTGATAACGGAAAAGCGGATACTGAACGTCTTCCGGTTGGCGGGGAAAGACATCCCCAGCAGTTTTCCGTTGCTAGCCTGGAAGTATTTGGATACACCGTCCCTGATATTCGTTACCGGCTGGTTCTGGATGGTCGCTCCGGTAATGACGGCGTTCGGAGAATAGGGGTTATCAACAAACTGATAGGGGTTGAAATAAGTGATACCTTTCAGACTTCCCAAATAAATAATACCGTCTTTGGTCTGGCACGCTCCGTATGTATTGAACTGGTTGTGGCTGAGTCCGTCCTTGACGCTATAATTGAGGAAAGTTTGTTCCGACGGGTCAAAGCAGGATAGTCCGTGATTGGTAGTGATCCAAAGCCGTCCCCGTCCGTCTTCCAGAATGCCATAGATAAAATTGTTGGGTAGTCCGTCGTAGGTGGAATAACGGGTGAGCGGTCGGGGAGTAGTATTGTCAGACTTGTACAGGCCTACCGAAGAACCGATCCAGATATGGTGATTGCTATCCTCATGGATACAAAATGCCTGTACCAGTGCCGGAAACCGGGAGGTCTCATCTTTCCATTCCTCCAATTTGCCGTCGGCATATACAAACAGGCTTTCTTCAGTGCCAATCCATATCCGCTCCTTGCTGTCGCGATAGAGAACGGAAATGAGCATATTGTTTAAGCGCGGATGTTTTTGCGCTAGCGGGTGTAAAGAGAGAGAACCGGTCTTTTTGTTGAATTGATACAATCCGATGATGGTGCCTACCCAGATAGTTCCGTCTTGTCCGTCGAGCAGCGAATAGCAACTGTTGTTGAACGAGACAGCTCCCGGAAATGTGTAATTCTTTATTTGTCGGGTGCGGGTGGACAGATAGCTTAACCCTCCTCCATGACTCCCTATATAAACGCCATCGTCGTCGGGAAGTACACATTTGATATTGTCCGACTGCAATGCGTGTGCATCCTTGCGGTTGGCCCGGAAGACGGAGAAATGGTTGGTGCGGCGGTTATATTCATTTAGTCCGCCATCGTTGGTTCCGATCCATAGGTTTCCTGTAAAGGGATCTTCTACAATGCAACTGACCGTATTGTCACTAAGTGAATTTTTATAGGCGGAATAAGTCATGGTGTCAAATGCCGGTGCCATAGCATGATAGTAGCTCAGTCCTCCGTAGAATGTCCCTACCCATATGCCGCCTTGATTGTCTTTCAGAAGAGAACGTACGGAGTTGTGGCCTAGCGAGTTTCCGTTTTCATGGGAGAAGGTGTATTTTTCCATTGCTTCGGTTTCCGGTTCAAGGATAAACAACCCGTTGATGGTTCCGATCCACAGATTCCCCTTGTCGTCTTGCGCCAGAGTGCGTACAGTTCCTAACGGCTCTTTTTGTTGTCTGTCTGTATATGGGTAGTGTTTCTTTATCTGGAATTTGTCGTCCATGCAATATACTCCGTTTATAAAAGAGCCCATCCAGTAGACACGTTTTCTGGGATCGTAGACGATGGAGGAGATTACTTCGTTTTTCAGTTCCGGAAGCAGCCGGACTATGGAGTTATCTTGTGGCAGGTAATGGTAAATACCGGTGTGAGTACCCAGCAGAACCTCGTCGTTTGCTTTGCGGATGGAATAAACGGTTGTTGCTTGCAGGTGAGGATGTAATTGCATCAGTCCGGTCTTCTTGTCAAAGACCGCCAGTCCGTTGTTCGTGCCAAGCAAAAGCTGTTGCTTGTCTTTGAGTTCCTCAATGGCAAAAATCTGTACAGGCGTTCCTTCGGGTAAAGTATAATTGGTGAAGTTGTTTCCTACGATATTGTATCGCGATAATCCAGTCAGAGTTCCTACCCATACCGTGCCGTCCGCATCTGTGTAGAGAGAGTATATATGACTGTTGCTGAGGCTGGTACTGTCATTCAGATCCTTATGAAAGGGGGCGAATCGGTAACCGTCATACCAATTCAGCCCATCCATTGTTCCTACCCAGATTTTTCCATTATGGTCTTGCGTCAGGGCAAGAACAGTACTTTGAGACATTCCGTCGTTTACCGAAAGTCGTTTGAAATGAATACGACTGGAATTATGGGCTGCCGCTTGGCAGAGAGACAAACAGCATAAGAGACAAATGCTGAGCAGGATGTTTGCGGGCATATTTCGGTTCTTCATAAACGTTGGATAATCAATGTGATTACTGATAAATGCGAAGGTAAAGATAAACATCTTTCATTCAATAGCCAAACATCGTATCGAAATATTGCTTTATCCTGCTCGTTTGCATGGTATTTGTTATTGCGCCATCCGGGTGGAAGCCGGTATATAGTCAGTTTGTTCCGTTACACCGTATTTCCCGTTCGTTTCGTCATAGAGTAGCGAAGAAGAAGCGTATCTACGCAGATAAGTGCTTCCTTCGATTGTCGGGTTACCCGGAGAATAACTGAATACGGTAGGAGTGTTACGGTTAGTCACAATCAATTCTGCCGGTTCCTGCGGATTAAGGATAGCTGTTATGTCCCAGTCGCCACAGTAGAAAGTATCTCCCTGACGGGTAATTGCGGGTACCTGTTCCGTATTCGAAGCTATTTGGATAATGGTCAATATACGGTTCCGTTCGCTTTGCGCGAAAGTACCGGTCAAATGCCATAAGGTTGGATATTGGGGATCAGGCGTTTCCGTTATCGGTATAATGGTCTGGTCGGTTTGCGAAATATCGGAAGATATGTCGCTGAATTGAGAAACTTTAGTATAGAACCCTTTTTCCGTATTTGCTGTCTTCCAACTTTTGCGGGTGTTGTCTATAGAGAATGGGGTGGGACTATGCAACAGCCATTCCCATTGTACAGGCTCGTTTGCTTCCAGTTCGTCGTAGATGAGCATGGTCTGCGGATAAAGTACCAGTATGTGACGTTTGTATTTTTTCAACGGAGTTTTACCGAAACCGTTTTCCGGAGTTTGAGCAATGCCTGCGCTTGCGAATAAATCGGTCCAAGACTTCTCTTCACTGATACCGTTATAGGCTTTCGATGCGTCTCCCAGACAATAAGCGATGTGATTTCCGTCTATGGCCCTCAGTACTTGTCCGTATCCCGTCAAGGAATAAGGTTGTCCGATACCATTCACCAGAATGCTGTTATGACCGCGCGTGTGCCGATACCACAGCAGATTGTAGGGAGTGTTGTTGGCTCCGATGTAATAGCCGCCGTTTCGGAATACGTCATGACCTCGATAGAGCAAGGTGAAACTGTTCTGATCGGCAACGGCATGGCTGTTGGACCCGAATGTACTCGAACGGAAAGCGAGTGAGAGGTTATTGTCTATATGCTGTAAGTCCGAGTGGATGGCCACCTCTCCTGCATCTTTATACCATAGTAACTTGGGAGAATAAGACGGCAACTCCTCTCCCGAATAAATTTTCGGACTGATCATACGATACAGACGCATATCTACGTCTGTGACTAATGTCTCGTCGCATTGCTTGGCATACCAAGAGGCGTATGCGTCCCCCGTCTCCCGTGCGAGGAAGTCGGCGAAAGCTACCCGTTGCCGGTCGGGGGTACTTGCTTTCTCGTTGCCGTCTCCGAAGCTGGTGCTCTTGGATTGAGGAGGCCAGGCGTATACAAGTGCCTGACCGGCATTCCGATACCACGGATGAGTAAGGAAATTACTGCCTGTCAGTGTGGAAAACAGCGACGGCATATAAAAAAGAGTTTTCACATTGGCGGTGAAGTATCCCACACCGTTTTTCCAAAGCCCGCTACGGTTGTATCCGGCGTCCGGAGCGCGGGCTGTCCAAAGCTCGTAATAATATTCAAGCATTTCGGAACATTCTTCCGTATATGCGTCTTTGTCGAACAGGACGAGTGCGGACTGGAAGAGAATGCGCATATTGTGTTGCCAGAAGTGGTTATCGAAGAAGCGGTTTTCCTGCATTCCCCGATACATCTTATAATAGTGGCGGGCAATCTTCATCAATAGCTCTTCAATATCTCTTTTCTCCTCTGCGGAAAGCTCGTTGAAAGCGATGTCGTATATTTCGATAAAGATAATGGCAATGTTGGTGGAGCCGAAGTTGGTTGCGAACAGCTCTTTATCGGTGAGACTTGGAAGCTTTTGTCGCATATATCTTAGAATCTCTTTCATCTTGTCCAGATACTTTGTATTCTGCGTCAGATGATAGGCTTGATAGAGCATATCTACATGGAGCTTTATGTCTTCGGTGCTCTCAAAGTCGAACGGGTTGGGATAGGCGGTAGTATAATCGATCCCTGCTGCGGTATTGGCACGTCCGGTCAGAGCCTTATATTCCCGGTGCTTGGAGGCATTTTTGCGTGCCTGTTCCAAGTAGTTGTCCAGAAAACAGTATAAACGGGGATGGGTGTGGGGGATATTAAGAAAGAATGTATCAAAAGTCGGTGTTACAAATTTAGGAGTGTCATCCTTTATCTCGAATGAGTAGGTAGCGCTCCAGGACTGTGGCGTGCCGGAGACGATGGAACGGAAACGCCAGTACCAGGTACCGTTGTTCATTATTTGGTGTGGATTGAACATACACCACGGCTTTGGTTCGGACACGATGGTTTCCGCATCCGGAAAGTCTTCTTTTTGTGAGAGGGAAAATTGAAGCTGCTCTCCGGTCATCATATCTTGGGGCACGATGAACGGGGCA
>UMEO01031960.1_pt1 | contig 16456 bp, 10 predicted proteins | sample 1964781 | NCBI WGS metagenome assembly UMEO01 (sample SAMEA4836023, study PRJEB28245) | human gut metagenome | biome: gut microbiome; material: fecal sample | place: Denmark | collected 2008 | reverse complement strand
GGACACGATCACCTACAACATCGGCAGTAAAAAGGCGAAAATCAAAGGCGTGGCGACTCAGGAGGGCGACGGCTGGCTGATCGGCAACAACGTCAAAAAGATGGACGACAACACCATCCACATCCAGGACGGCAAATACACCACCTGCGACCAGACGGACCATCCCCACTTCTACCTGGCGATGACCAAGGCGAAGGTAATTCCCGGCAAGAAAGTGGTCACGGGTCCTGCCTACCTGGTCATGGAAGACGTTCCCATCTACTTTCCGCTGCTCCCTGAAGGTTTCTTTCCGCTCAGTTCCGGCCCCAAGTCGGGTCTGTTGATGCCGACTTTCGGCGAGGAATCGACCAAGGGATTCTACATTCGTGACCTGGGCTACTACTTCACGCTCGGACAGCACATGGACCTGGCCATCCGGGGCGGCATCTACACCCTCGGATCGTGGGAGGCATCCGCGATGTCGCGCTATATGAAGCGTTACAAGTACAACGGCACCCTGAATTTCAACTACTCGAACGTCCGTGTCGGCGACAAGGGCGAACCCGACTTCCTCCAGCAGAACAACTTCCAGCTCTACTGGCAGCATACGCAAGACCCCAAGGCCAACCCGGGCTCGACCTTCTCCGCCTCGGTCGATTTCCGTACCAGCGGCTATAACCGCTATTCGGCCACCAACCTGAACCAGGCGCTCCAGACGCAGACCAGTTCGACGATCTCCTACTCGAAAAGCTGGCTCGGCACGCCGTTCTCCCTTTCGGCCAATATGTCCGTTTCGCAGAACTCGCAGAGCGGAACGCTCTCGATCGCCCTGCCGAACGTTGTCTTCAACGTCTCGACCTTCTATCCCTTCAAACGCAAGGAGGCGATGGGCAAGGAGCGCTGGTACGAGAAGATCTCGCTCCGCTATACCGGCAAATTCAACAACAAGGCCAACGCCAAGGAGTCCGAAATCTTCACCAAGGAGACGCTCCAGAACATGCAGTACGGCTTCGAGCACAGCATTCCCATCTCGGCGACGTACAATATCTTCAACTACATCAACTTCGGGCCGACGATCAACTACACCGAAAAATGGTATTTCAAGAAGCAGGAACAGGTCTGGAACCCAGTACTGAACCGCATCGACAAGCTCGATCCGGAATACGGCTTCTATCGTCTGTACAACTACAACTTCAGCCTGCAGGCTTCGACGATCGTTTATGGCCGCTACGAAGCAAAGAAGAAAACCCGCAAGGTGCAGGCGATCCGCCACACGATCACCCCGACGGTGAGCTTCTCCTACGCCCCCGACTTCTCAAAACAGAAATACGGCTACCTGAAGACCGTGCAGAGCGATACGCTGGGTAATTTCAAGACCTACTCACCCTTCGAAGGCAGCATCTTCGGCGTGCCCAGCTCCGGTCAGTCCATGGCTATCAACGCCTCACTCTCGCAAACGCTCGAAATGAAAGTACTCAGCAAGCGCGATACCTCGGGCATGAAGAAGATCAAACTGATCGACGAACTCCGCATCGGCCAGGTATCCTACAACTTCCTGGCCGACTCCATGGGGCTTTCGAACATCCCCATTTCGCTGCGTACTACGGTCTTCCAGAACTTCGGCATCAACATCAGCGCCACGCTCGACCCCTACCGGGTCACACCGCAGGGCCAGCGTATCAACAAGCTCTTTTTCCCCGGCCGCGTAGTATCGGCCAGCACCTCGTTCGGCTATACGTTCCAGTCCCGGCAGGATAACTCCACCCCGGCGATCAACGACATCAACAGCGCCCCGATCGATCCGGCCTACGCCAATCCGTTCTACGACCCTTACGGGCAGATGAACCCTGCGCTCCGACGACAATACATGACCCAGGCCTATTACGACTTCTCGCTACCTTGGAACCTGGGATTCAACTATACGATCAGTTACTCCTCTTCGCCGACCAACAACGGCACGACAGGATACCAGAAAAACATCACCCAGACCCTCGGTATCAACGGCAGCGTCACGATTCTCCCAAAAATGGGCGTGACATTCCAGGGTGGTTACGACTTCCAGGCCAAAGAGCTTACTCCGGCCTCCATCACCATTACACGCGACCTGCACTGTTGGCAGATGTCGTTCGCATGGATTCCCTTCGGTCATTACCAGAGCTGGAGCTTCAACATCGGGGTCAAAGCCGCCTCCCTTGCCGACCTGAAGTACGACAAGAGCCAGAGCATGTTCGACAATTTATATTAAATTTCGGACGCTTTCGCGCATAATCCGCATCGAAATATGAAGATTCGATGAATTTTGGATTCTTTCTTGTTCCTTAATCGAATATTGTCTATATTTGTGGTAGCCCATTAACCGGGAAAGGATGTAAAAACTCTCAAACATATACCTCTATTACTATGGAAAGACACTACAAATCTACGGTTAAGGGGGGGGGAACTTCGTACTCCGCTCCTTCGATTGAGATCCTTAACATCTCGATCGAAAAAGGTTTTGCCAACAGCACCGTCCTGGACTATGGAGGATCGGGCGAAGCAGGCGGCAGCGTTAATGACACCGATTACGGAGAATACTAACAAACACATCCTACGACTATGAAAACTTTTTTCAAATCCATTTTGGCTGTCGCAGTGTGTGCATCTCTGTTCGCAGCCTGCTCCAAAGACGACACGGTTTCCGACCCGTCGAACGGGCGCAAAGTAACCATGACGGTCTCCGCATCGTCAGAACTCGAATCGGCATCCGGTTCCCGTACAACGTATGATCCCCTGACGGGGAAAGTTTCGTGGAATGCGGCCGGTGAATTCCTGCAAGTACTCGAAACGGCAGCTTCCACTACCGTATTTGCTACCTCGCAAGAGGGCGTGATAAGCGGCGACATTGCAAAATTCGCCGTAACGTTTCCCGCAAACGAGAACACCCCGCTCGTTTACAACGCGGTTTACCCCGCTTCGGCATGGGTTACCACCAGCAATACGGACATCACCAACATGAAGGTCATCACTCCCACAGTCCAGCAGCCGACCGCTACGAGTTTCGATTCGAACGCGGACCTGCTGATCGCCAAATCGATCTCTGTGGAGAGTCAGCCGACCGAACTGCAAATGAGTTTCGGCCGTGCCGTCGCCATCGGTAAGATGACGGTCAAGAACCTCGCATCTGCGGAAAGTGTCCTCGGCGTCAAATTTACGGCTCCCGACAAAAAAGTCACGGGCCGCAGCTATGTCGATATGACGGCAGGTACCATCAAGGAGTATGGCTATATTAACAATTTCGCCGATAACGTGACGTTGAACTACTCTTCGGAGATGAACATCACAGCCAATAGCGAAGCGGGCATGACGGCTTATTTCACCTGCTTCCCGTTCGAAGTGGCAACCGGTGAAACATTCACCGTTACCGTGACCACCGCATCGAAGATCTTCACCAAGACGGTAACCGTTCAGGAGGGCCGGGCCCTGGCTTTCGCAGCGGGCGACAGCTCGACTTTCGCGGTCGATATGACCGGCGCTGCGGAAGAGGAGAACGAAACATTGAGCGGCGACTACGTCATCACGGCGACCCAATCCGAAACAACCTATGCAATGAGTTCTTTAGCTGAAGGCTCCCGTTTGGCTCCCGTAGTGATTACGCCGTCTAATCCCTACAAAACCGGGGACGAAACCCTCATTTGGACAATTACCAAATCGGGTGACAACTACACGATCAGTCAAGGCGAGAACTATCTCTCTTGGGAGAGCGGCAACAGCGCTACGACCTCTACGACTCCTTATGAACTGGTAATTACCAAGAACAAGTCCGAAGGCACTTACCAAATCGCATCGGCAGCGACCCCTTCCCGTATTTTGGTGAAAAACACGCAGGCAACTTACGGTTTTGGATTCTATACCGGTTCCCAGACAAAAGATCTGACCCTGATCCCTGCCGAATACGTCAAGTTGCCTGAAATCACATTGGATCCGTCCACCCTGACACTGTCTTATAACGATACGGAAACACACTACATCCCCGTTACGTTGAAGAACGCCGAAACGCAAGACGTTTCCGTCGCTATTTACGACGGCACTGAAGGAACCGAACAGCCGGACTGGATCACCACAGGTGATTACAACGGCAGCGAAAATCGCCTCGAAGTCGCAGCCACAGAGAATACGATCGCAACACCTCGTACAGCACGCATCGTTCTTACCGCTACCACTTCACTGGGTACAGCCAACGCGACATTGCTCATTACCCAGAACAGCAAGCCGGAAGGCGGTGTCGGAGAAACTTGGACCTACACTTTCGAAAGCGCGGATAAAGACAAGATCGCTGCCGGCTTAACAGTAAACGGACTGACATGGACTGCAAGCAAAGCGCCCACTGCATTCGATACCAATAGCGGGATACGCGGTCTTTCTTGGTCGAAACCCGATAATGTCACCATAAAAACGTCCGATTATACCGGAGGAATCAAAAAAATCACGTTGGTTATGTCGGCAAATACGGCAAACTTAAGCACTATGAACGTAACGGTCGGAGGACAAGCACTCGGCGAAACGATCTCCTTGGCAAAAACGAACAACCAGGAGTATGTTGTCGAATCGGAAACTCCGCTGTCCGGCGAGATCGTCCTTACGTTAAAAAACACTGAATCGGACGGCAAGTCGTTGATGATTAAAACCATCACGATCAACTGAAACTCGGGAGAAGGGGGAGGCGATAATCCTTCCCCAGACCCTACCCCGGGAATTGCCACACCGAGCGTAAGCGACATAACTTCGAGTACAGCGAAGGTTTCCAGTAGTCTGACCGACGCCGCTTACGCAACCGAGGTGCAGTTCTTCTATTCCGCAACGAACGGCAGCGACACGGGAAGTGTCGTTGCCGCTGTTGTCGGAAACGAAGCGACCGCCAACCTCTCCGATCTTCTGCCCGCAACGACGTACACGGTTTACGGCGTCGTAACGGCGACCAACGGCTCCACGCCGCAGAGTTCTTCGACAACCTTTACCACCGAAGGAGCACGGACGGATCATGCCGCCTGGTACGAGCTTCCGGCCAAGGACAACGCAGGCAGCAATATGCTGCTGCGGACCTTTTACGACACGGCACGCAACTACACGATGTTTTACGACACCTCGACCTACACGGCCTACTGGGTAGCTTACCCGTTGGCGGCCGGTGACCTGGGATCGGGACGTCCGAACGATCCGTGGGCTGCGACACCCGGGATTCCGACCTCGCAACAAATCAATGTCTGGGCCGGATCGTACGGAGTGAACGTAGGTTCCACCTCGAACATCTACGCTCGCGGCCACCAGATCCCGAACGCCGACCGCAACAAGGATCCCTATGGCACCATGTGTGCGCAGACGTTCTACGCTACGAATTCCACGCCGCAGATTCAGAACGGGTTCAACTCCGGCATCTGGAGTTCGCTCGAAGGTGACGTGCGGACGCTCGCACAACAACAGACCGATACGGTTTACGTGGTTACGGGCGCCATCCTACGGACTGTAACCGGTAATGAAACGATCACATATATCAAACCGGCCAAGGATACCAAGAACTGTCCCGTACCGAACTACTATTACAAGGTACTGCTCAAAGTCAAAAGAGAGGCTTCGGGCAAGATCTCTTCGGCATCGACGGTCGGTGTATGGCTGCCTCACCGCGTCTATTCGGGCGAAAGCTACCAGAGCTACACCAAATCGGTCGCCGAAATAGAAGCGCTGACCGGATATAATTTCTTCGCCAACCTGCCTGCCGACATCCAGGCCGCAGCGGAGCAAAATTCGAACTGGAGCACATTCGCATCGTTCTAAACGGGCGAAAAAACCTCCGATACGACAAAACGACACGCATCATTCCATTCGATGCGTGTCGTTTTGTATTATCCATACATCCGAACGGCTCATTCTTCCGAAAAAACAGTTATCTTTACGAATCGGAAAACCGCCGAATCCGAAAACCGACACTCGAAGCGGATGCAACGAAGAGGCGGGAATATTCCGCCGCATCCGAAGGAGGCAAACCGCAAATATCCGATCGACGAGGCCCGTGATTGTCCGCGAGGTCCTGCCGAACGCAGAAAACGAAAAAAACACAAAGTCAAAGCCAGGTTCTCCGTCCATTTCCCGCGATCCGGCTCCGTTATGCTACGACTCAAGTCCGAAAACCTCCGGTCGAAACTCCGGCGCATGCCCATGCTCCGCGCATTGCCGCCGCTCGCGGCCGGCATCCTGCTGGCCGACCACTACGTACTGCCGCTGTGGTTGTTAGTAGGCGGATTCCTCGTCTGCGGTATCCTGGCATTGCTCGCCGACGACCGGGGCGCAAACCTCGCCACCCTGGGAGCCATTCTGCTTTTCGGCATGACCGTCACCGAACTGGGACACACTCCCGCTCCGCCGACCGGCACTCCGGGCGAATACGAAATCGTCGTCCGGGAACGCCTCTCCGAACGGGAAGGCAAAACGGCCTCCGGCACAACGATCCGCGCCCGGCGGAACTCCGCAACCGGAGAATGGCTCCCCGCTGCCGGAAACCTCGTGGTGCGATGCGACTCTTCGACCGTGCTGAATCCCGGCGACCGAGCCGTCGTACGCGGCAAAATCTACCCTTTCACCGCCCGTCACGGCGGCTACGGACGGCTGATGACTCGCCGGGGATACGTCGGCACCCTCTACCTGAACCGCTCAAGCCTGCTGCTGCGCGACACCCTGCACCGGGAGCTTTCCCCGAAGCACCTCTCCCTGTTCCTGCACGAACGAGCCGTCGCACGGCTCGACCGTCTGGCCCTGGCACCCGACGAACAGGCCCTCTGCAACGCTATGACGGCCGGGGATCGACGCTCGCTTTCCCCTGCACTCCGTGCGGCCTACTCGCGCAGCGGGACCTCGCACCTGCTCGCCGTCTCGGGATTGCACGTGGGCATCGTCTTTCTGCTCGCCAACCTGCTGCTCTGGTGGCTGCCGCTCTTCCGACACGGACACATCCTGCGCAATATCGCGGTCATCCTGCTCATCTGGCTCTATGCCGCCACGACGGGATTCCCGCCCAGCGTCGTCCGGGCCGCGCTGATGTTCTCCGTCCTGCAATTCGCCCTGGCCTCGTCGTCGGAATACGTCGGGATGAACACACTCGCCGGCGTAGCCTTCGTCATGCTGCTCTTCCATCCCGATTACCTGTTCGACATCAGCTTCCAACTCTCGTTCATCGCCGTCGCCGGCATCATCGCCTGGGGACTCCCCCTCTGCCGCCTCCTGCGAACACGCCGCAAAAGCATCGATATGCTGACCGCAACCCTCGCCATCGGATTTTCAGCGTCCGCTGCGACTGCACCTCTTATCTCCCATACCTTCGGCCAGATCTCGGTCGTCGGGCTGGCACTCAACCCCGTCGTCATCCTGCTCTCCTACGTCGTGGTCGGGAGCTGCACGCTCTGGCTCGTGATCCCGGGAACAGTGCTCGCACCGCTCTTCTCGGACGTCGCAGGATTCGCAGCCCGGGCACAGAACGAACTGATCCGAGCTGCAGCGGCACTTCCGGCAGCCGCCCTCGACATCCGGCTCACGACGACCCAATGCTGGATCGTTTACGGACTTTTCATCTTCGCAACCCTGCTCCTATGGAGCGCCGAACGGAAAAAATCGGTATCTTCGCTCCCGGAATGATGACTCCGGAACAATACCGACTGCTGCTGACTCCCGAAGTGCGGCGTACCGTCGAAGAGCAAATCGGCCGCGACCCTGCGGCGATCGCCCTCGACAAGCGTATTCCGCATGCGGCACTCATCGCCACGCAGGTCAAATACCTCGCACGGGCACGGACAAAACTCCCCTCCTACTACGAAGCCCGCTGCATCCTCCCGCCGCTGGCTTTCGAACAGGCCTCGAGCGAGGCGTGCGCGGCCCGCAAGAGTTGCAGTGGGGAACGGGTGCTCGACCTTACCTGCGGACTGGGCGTCGATGCCCTCTACCTCTCGAAACGCTTCCGCGAAGTCATCACCCTCGAACGGGATGCGACGCTGGCGGCCGTCGCCGGAGAGAATTTCCGGCGGCTGGGCGCAACGAACATACGGGTTATCAACTCCTCCGCCGAGGCGTTCCTCGCCTCGACCCGGGACCACTTCGACTGGATCTACGCCGACCCCGACCGACGCAGCGCCGAAGGGCGCAAGCTGGTGCGGCTGGAGGATTGTTCTCCCGACATACCGAAGCTGCTGCCGGAACTCCGTCGCATCGCCCCGAACCTCTGCGTCAAGAACTCCCCGCTGTTCGACGTCGGTGAAACCTTCCGGCTCTTCGGTCCCTGCCGCACGGAGGTGGTGTCGCTGCACGACGAATGCAAGGAAGTCGTCGTCTATGCCGACGGCACGGGTCCCCTGCTGACGGCCGTTGCGCTCGGACTGGGAGAATTTTCCTGTCCGCCCGCCGAAGCCCGTGCAACTCCCTGCGACAAGCCCTTCGATCCGGCCGCTTACCGCTGGCTGCTGATCCCCGACGTAGCGCTTCAAAAAGCCCGGCTGGCGCCGACCTACCTGCAAGGTCGCGCCGACATCTGGAGTCCGAACGGCTACGGATTCGCAGCGGAAAAGTCCGAAGACACATTGGGCCGCTGGCTGGAGATCGAGCGGATCGAGCCCTACACCCCCAAGCAACTGAAACGGGAGCTTTCCGGCAGCCGGCTGACGATTCTGAAACAGGATTTCCCGCTCACGGCGGCTGAAATCGCCGCACGGCTTGGCATACGCGAAGGCGGCGAGCGACGGATCGCCTTCACGAAAATCGGGCAGGATTATTGGACGATCCGTCTAAAATAGCTACCTTTGAGAAACGTCCCGAAATGAAAGTCAAGAACGTCTTCACCTACTTCACGGACACGATCCTGCGGCGCAACGAGGACTCCTACCGCAATCCCCGCGTCCGGTGGGCCGTCAGACAGTACAAGCTGCTGTTCTACACGGCACGCGGGCTGATCGCCCACGATACGATCGTGCGCAGCGCCGCCCTGACGTTCTATACGCTCATCTCGATCGTCCCGATCCTGGCGCTGGTATTCGCCGTAGTCAAGGGATTCGGGCTTCTGGACGGCCTGATCGACGATCTCTACGCCCTTTTCCCGCAAAACGTCGAAGTGCTGGACTACATGGTGGAATTCGCCCGCAAAGCCCTCGCCAATACGCAGAGCGGGCTTATCGCCCTGGTCAGCGTCGTAACCCTTTTCTGGGCCGTCATCCGGGTCTTCGGGTCGGTGGAGAGCGCTTTCAACAACATCTGGGAGGTTCAGTCCTCGCGCAATATCGCCCGCCAATACCTCAACTACATCGTCATCGCGATGGTCGCCCCGATCCTCTGGCTCGTGGCCAGCACGATGGGAGGTTATCTGCTCCGGTTCTTCGACGCAGGGAATACGTTCCTCGGCATCCTTCTTTCGAAACTCTCGGCCCTGGTCATCATCTGGGGCAGCTTCACCCTGATCTATGCCGTCGTACCCAATACGAAAGTCTTGTGGCGCAGCGCTTTCATGGCGGGTATCGTCGCAGGAACGGTCTTCATGCTCTTTCAGTGGGGCTACCTCTATCTGCAAGGGTGGATGACCTCCTACAACGCGATTTACGGCAGTTTCGCAGCCCTGCCGCTCTTTCTGTTATGGCTGCAAATCTCGTGGGAAATCCTGCTCTTCGGCGGCGAACTCTCGTTCGCCTACCAGAACATCGACCGTTTCGCCGAAGAGCGCGAATCGCTCGGCATCAGCTACGACCGACGACGCAGGATCATCCTGGCCGTCATGCTTCAGGTCGTACACCGCTTTCGGGAAAACGAAGGGGCGCTCCCCATCGACGAACTCCGCCGCCGACTCTCGCTGCCCACCCGCATCGTGAACGATGTCCTGCACCAGCTCGTGCGCACGGGACTGCTGATCGAAATCCGGAATCCGGACGACGACCGCGAAGTGGCCTTCGCCCCCGGACGGGACATCCACGAAATGACGCTCTACAACATTTTCAGAACCATAGACAATTACAGTTCGACACGCCTCTACTTCGCCGCGACCGAAGAAACGCGCCGAATAGACCGCGCGCTCGACGAGCTTCAGACGGCCTGCCGTACAGCGGGCGACCGGCTTCGGCTCATCGACCTGGACGACGCAGTGAACGCCGCCCGCAAACCGGCTTCCGGACCGAAGCCCGAACCGAAACCTTCGGAAAAATGAAAAATATCGTCCTCATAGGCAGCGGCAACCTGGCCGAAGCGCTCGCCCGCGCGATAAGCCGCACGGAAGGAGCAACATTGCTCCAGATTTTCGCCCGCAACACAAAACGAGGTACAGCACTCGCTCTCGAAAACGGCACCGCGTGGAGCTCCGATCCGCGCGAGCTGGCCGCCGCAGACCTCTACATCCTGGCCGTCAGCGATGCGGCGATCACCACGCTGGCCGAAAGCCTGCCCATACCCGCCGAAGCCGCTGTGGTACATACGGCCGGAGGCATCGGAATCGAGGCTCTTCCCGCACGCTTCAACCGTCGGGGCGTTCTCTATCCTCTGCAAACCTTTACCCAAGGCCGCAGCGTGGATTTTGCCAAAATACCTCTTTTCGTCGAAGGAAACGACGACTCCTTCACCTCGGAGCTCGAAGCGTTCGCCCGCAATCTGAGCCGCACGGTATATCGTGCCGACTCCGACCGTCGCGTACGCCTTCACCTGGCCGCGGTTTTCGCCTGCAATTTCGTCAATCACCTCTACGCATTGGGAGGCGAGATTTTGCACGGGACCGAACTGCCCTTCGACGTACTGAAACCCCTGATCGCCGAAACCGCAGCCAAAGCCGTCGATTCGGGCGATCCGCATCGGGTGCAGACCGGGCCTGCCGTACGCGGCGACCTGCCGACGTTGCGGCGGCACGAAGCCGCACTCGCTCACGATCCGCGACTGTTACGAATTTATGAATCATTAAGTCAAGATATATGGGAAACTTCAAAGAAGACATCGTAAAGACCGAAGCGTTCATTTTCGACGTGGACGGCGTAATGACCGACGGGGGAATCATGCCCCTGGTCGATGGGGATTTCATCCGAAAATACTATGCCAAGGACGGCTATGCCATCGCCTATGCGCTCCGTATGGGCTACAAAGTGTGCATCATCACGGGCGGACGGGGCGCAACGCTCGACCACCGGCTCAAAATGCTGGGAATCACAGATGTTTACCTGGACTGCATGGACAAAATATCGGCCATGCAGGATTTCTTCGCACGCCACGGACTCGATCCGGCGAACGTCATCTACATGGGCGACGACATCCCGGACCTGGAGTGTATGAAGGCAGTCGGAATCCCCGTCTGTCCCTCGGATGCGGCATCCGAGGTGATCGAAGCCTCGCGCTACGTTTCGGAGTTCGCGGGCGGGCACGGCTGCGTGCGCGACATCATCGAACAGGTACTCCGCGCCAGGGACGACTGGGCCCGCGATTCCCGGGGCATGCACAGCTCGAATATCGCCGCGTCGCGGTAAAACCAAAAAGCAACGAAAGGGGCTGTCTAAAACTGTTAGACAGCCCCTTTTTCATTTTTCAGAAACAGCAGGAATTAACCACAATCGAACCCTCTTCCTCCGGGAAACAGTTCCCGTGATCGGACACATTCCTCGGTTCCAAGAATTTATTTTTACTCAAGTCCAAAGAGGACAACCGGTTATTGCAACAATACAGCTTTCTCAAAATCGGATTTCCCGAAAGATCCAACGTAGTCAATTGGTTGTCATTACACCACAACGTTTCCAACACCGAATTATGCGACACATCCAACGTAGTAAGCAAATTTTCACCACACGACAGCCAATTTAACGACCGGTTGTGGGATACATCTAACGAGGAGAGCGAGTTCCTGTCGCACGAAATCCATGTCAGAGCCTTGCAACGAGATACGTCCAGTCGGCTCAATTTATTCATGGGACAATCCAATTCCTTCAAATTCGGAACAGCGCCGAGATTCAGACGCTCCAATTCATTTCTACTGCAATTCAAATATATCAAATCCCGGTTCCGACTGACATCCAAGGTTTTCAGCCAACAGCCCGAGCATTCCAACGTGTCGAGTTTGGTATTTTTACTAACATCCAGGGTTTCCAAACGGTTCTTTTTGACAAAACCATTTCCGCACATAAGTTTTTTCAGTTCCAAATTATGCGACACATCCAAACTCGACAGACTGTTTTCCGTGCACACCAACTCTTTCAACAGGGGATTACCAGTCACATCCAACGCTTTCAACGAGCGATTAAATGCACAATGCAAAACAGTCAGCTTCGGATTCCGATCCGTTTCCAATGCCACCAGCTCATTCAACATGCACCGTAACTCCATTAGCACCGAATTATGGCTTACATCCAAGGATTTAAGACAATTTCCCGAACAATCCAACTTTACCAAACGAGGATTCTGCGTCAAATCCAACGTCGATATCATATTCATACAGCAATTCAACTCCTCCAACAGCGGGAAATACTCGATTCCTGCTAAGGAAGCGATACCCCGCCTCGAACAATCTATCTTCGTCGCAGCCCGACCGGCAGGTGTTACTACGACCCGGCTCCCGTTTTCGCCGATCTCTTCGATATACCCCTGTTCCAAAAGATAAGCCCGGAAATTGGGATCGGGAATCATGTATTGCAGATACGCCGGGCGAACAATCGTATCCGCCGCACGGTATATCCGACCTTTTTTCAATCTTACGGGGAATTTGCCACCGCATTGAATCCTGAACATATTCCCGCTGTCACGATCCGTCACGACCGTTAACGAATACCCTCGGCGAAACTCCACAGGCAGTACAGGCAGATAAAAAGAGGTCGATTCTTCCGTCAGCTCCACCCCCGATCCGCAATCCAATACGACGCAAGGACTGACTTTCCTCTCTTCGCACACACTGTCGGGCAGCTCCTGCCTACTGGCTACCACCTTGATCGATCCTGCCAGAATTTCACCGTCGTTTCCCTGCAAAATAACTTGTTTCACCTTAATCGGTTCGAGAGCGAAGCTGTCTTTCCTCAATCGCAACTCCACAGCGGAGAACATATTTTCGAAATCGAGTGTCATTTCAGCCAGATTTCCCCGGTACCGGCCGAGCATAGGCACGCTCCGGCACCCCTTCTCATCATACTGCGCCACACCGACCGGAAGAAAAAAACTCCCGTCCTCTTGTAACGCAAATCCATACGGTCGCCAAGCTACGACCGAAACAGGATCCTCGATCCGCTCTTTCGGCCACATCTCTTTCATCAAATCCTCCGTCGAATAGGTTATTCGACCGTCAGCAGCCTGCATAGCAAACACCGGCCTCGATGTGAAAGACGATTTAATAAAGTCCAAATAGCTATTATCCTGAATTAAGAAGCCGATTCCATCCTCTTCGTTCCATACGAACTTCTCGACCGCACCATCGATGCCGATCGTATCCAAGGCGATACATCCGGCCTGATCGTTTCCCGATGTGTTCGACACTCCATTCGTCTTCGTCGTCGAAGCTCCGGAGCATGCCTGCAGCAAAAAACAGATAAAAAAAGACACTACCAATCTTGTACGCATACAAACTTCTCTTTTCTCTATAAAATTACAATTTTTCGAGAAATTCCGCATCCATAAACAAAAAAATTACACCGAAAAGGCGTAATTTTATCAAAATAAGACATCCGACCCGGGAAAATCCGGCTCGACTACACTTCCCATCTTTTCCCGATACGCGAGAGATGCTCCTGCAGGCGGAGGCGGAAATGTTCCCGGCGCTGCTTGAGGTTTTCACGCCACCCCTGCCAACGCATATAACGCTGTTTTTTCTCGGGATAAATGTCCGGAATGGTCAGCAGAATACCCGTCTCCTCCACACCGCCGAAATCGGTGTTGATTACCGTATCGAACACCCGCATCGTAGGCGAGAGATTCATATAGGCATTGATCAGCGGAGGAATGTTCTCGTTGAACTCGCGGATGCGCTGGATCAGGATACGGTAATTCTCCTCATAGGTCTTGCCCGTGAAAAAATGCTCGTAATAGGGATCGTCCAAATCGAGCTGCACGGGATTTTTACCCGCCACCAGATGATCGGGATCGGGAAAATAACGGCGCAGGAACCAGATCAGGGCATTGCGTGCCATAGCCTTGTACGAAGCGTACATCGTCACCTTGCCGAAAAGGTATTTCACCTTGGGATTCAGCACCACAAGCGCCCCCAAACCGTCCCAGAGGTTGTCCAGCGCATAGATACTCTTCGAATTGCCGCGCGACTGATAGGAAGGCTGTACGAACGAACGCCCCAGTTCGATGGTATAGGGCAGGTATTCCTTGCGGAATTTGTCGCTGAAGGTGAAATAATGTTCAGTGGAAAGATGCCGGGGATTTTCCGACGTGCAGACGATAAAGCGATAACCGCCCACGATCTCCTGCTCCGCAGGGTCCCAGACGATCAACTGGTAATAACCGTCGCCGGCGAGATCCTCCTCGTCTATATCCACGGCGAGCCCCGTTCCGCCCCCCGCCGACCGGAAGGCGACCTCCCGCAGGCGTCCGATCTCCCGCAGCAGGGACGGGCATTCGGCGGCATCGAAAATATAGATTTCATTCGAAGCCTTGTTCGTATTTCGGACCTTGCGTTCAGGGGTCAATTCCGCGAGCAACAGACTTCGGCTTACAGGCTCTATGATGGGTTCCATGCTGTTAAATTTAGAGCAAAACTAAACAATTTATCCGTGTTTTGCTTCGGCACGCAACTTTTTTTCCAAAGAATACGCCTTTTCGCGTACGTAATCCGCCCGCTGCTGCCACGATCCGCATTCGACCAGCTCGTCCGTCGAAACAGGCTCCCCGACCAGTATCCGGAAATGTTTTCCCTTCTGCGAAAACATCTCGTCGGGCAGATAGAGCATCTCGATATTGAACCGGATACCTATCTTCGTCCGAAAATTGGAAAGGCGGTAAAAGAAATCGGATAGTTCGCCCTCGACGAAAACCGGCACGATCCGGCGCCCGGACGCCGCCGCCCGCTTGACGAAATTCGAACGCCACGGCAAATCGGACACCACCCCCTGCCGACGGCGCGAACAAAGCCCGGCCGGGAAGGTCAGAATCGGACAGTCGCTTGCGAAAGCTTCGTCGAACCTGCGCAGGTATTCCCCGCATTGCGAACCGTGCTTGTTCACCGGAATCCAGAGCGGTCGCAGCGGCTCGACGTGCATCAGCAAATCGTTCACGATCACCCGCGCATCGCCGAAATATCCGACCAGCTCGTCGGCCAGCATCATACCGTCCATTCCCCCGAAAGGATGGTTCGACGCAAAGAGATACCGTCCCTTCGGATCGAGATTTTCGAGCCCTTCGACCGAATAGGTCACTCCCCAGAACTTAAAACAAGCCTGGATAAACTGCTGAGGAGGAAGCGCGGAATACTCATCCAGAATATAGTTGATTTCGTCCTGATGGATCGTGCGCTTGAGCCAGCGGATAACGAATCCCGGCACCCATCGGGCGATCCGGGGAGCCTTTGCCGCAAGCACGGCATCGACATCTATTTTCGGCATAACGTAACCCTTTTAATTATCGGTCGAAAGTCGTACGACGCCCGATTTGCACCTATCGCACCTACGCTCGGATTTCCAATCGAAACTCCGCATCGGTACAGGGAGATCCCGGAAGCGGGACACCCCGGCCTTCCGGAGTACGACCGTTCTCAACCGTTTTTTCTTCGGTAAAGATAACGATTTTTCCCTGCAAATTGCCTAACTTTACACCCTAAATATATATCGAAGCCAAATGACCTCCGTCTATCATACGCCCGTCCTGCTCGAAGAGTCCGTCCGACTGCTCGACATCGATCCTGCAGGAACCTATGTCGATCTCACCTTCGGCGGTGGCGGACATTCGCGCCGCATCCTGTCGGCACTGGGCGACCGGGGACGTCTTTACGCCTTCGATCAGGATCGGGATACCCGGGACAACTGCCCGGAAGACAGCCGCTTCCATTACGTCGAAAGCAACTTCCGCTTCATGCGGGGCGCCCTGCGGCTGCACGGAGTAACCCGGGTCGATGGTATCCTGGCCGACCTGGGCGTGTCGTCCCACCATTTCGATGCCGTCGAACGGGGATTCTCGTTCCGGGGTTCAGCACCGCTCGACATGCGGATGAATCAGCGCGGAGGAGGCACGGCGGCCGACCTGGTGAACACGCTCGACGCCGATGCCCTGACCCGCATCCTGGGCGATTGGGGCGAAATCGACACCCCCTGGAAAGTCGCCGCCTGCATCGTCCGCGCACGGACCGCGCAGCCGATCCTGACCACCGCAGACCTGGTTGCGGCCGTAGCGCCCTGTACCCCGAAAAAGGACGAATCGAAATTCCTGACCAAGCTGTTCCAGGCCCTGCGCATCGAAGTAAACGGAGAAATGGAAGCGCTCAAAATGGCGCTGGAACAGAGCCTCAAGGTGCTGCGCCCCGGCGGACGGC
>UMEO01019728.1_pt1 | contig 16763 bp, 8 predicted proteins | sample 1964781 | NCBI WGS metagenome assembly UMEO01 (sample SAMEA4836023, study PRJEB28245) | human gut metagenome | biome: gut microbiome; material: fecal sample | place: Denmark | collected 2008 | reverse complement strand
GTCGGATGCGGAAGTTTTCTATTAGAATATTATCTGCGTGACGGATATAAAGTCCGCCAGCCGGGTTTTCTTTGCCATACATACGATTTTCCGGATATCCTTTTAAATTTTCCGGAAGAGATTTGGTCATGGCTTTCTCACCCCCAGCATGTTCTACGGTAATATCACGTAAGGTAATATCCGTGATACGTCCGGTAGGTGTGCCAGCGATTAGGGTGGGGATAATGCCTTCGGCTTTTGCTGTAATGTTGCTGAACAATAAATTGCGGATAATTCCAGATTGACCACTATGTTGGTTCATTCGACGATGATTCAGGCAAATGAAAATCGGCGTAATGATGCCCTCCATGCTGATATTATTGAAAGTCACCTGCTCTATGATGCCTCCGTCTACAGATTCAATAGCAATTCCAGATAATCCGGTATGAGTTTTTGGAGCTATATGGCGGTATTCTTTTGACCAGTCCCAGATATTACTTTCCGTAGTCGGACGGATCACGCAATTGGAAAACGTAATATTGCGGAAACCTGCCCATGAAGCTGTGCCAAACTTGATCGGGTTACAATTGGATGCGATGATACAATTGGTCACTGTGATATTTTCTACCATGAAATTAGGATCATCACTTTTCAGACAAATACCATCATCATCGCATTCAATGTGGCAATTAGTGATATTGACATTTCGTGCATCTACGTCAATGCCGTCATTGTTTCCCATGGAAAGGGAAAATATAGAAATCCCGTCTACAATCACTCCATCACAACGGAACAAACGTATGGTCCATCCTGCGGCATCTCGCACTTCTATATCACGCAGAGACATTCTTTTGCAATCTTTGTAGTAAATGGCATAAGGACGTTTGCCGTCGTTGAGGCGATAATTCTTCTGAAATTCAGGATGTCGTGCATTACCGTCAATGATACCTGACCCGGAGATACCTGCATTTTCAATGCTATCTGCTACAATGAGAGAGCGGGTAGGGTAGTCTTCCGGATTGCGATAACTACCTCGGATAATGGAGCCGCGACAAAGATGTAATTCTACGTTGCTGCGTAGGTAGATTGTCCCTGTAATATACGTTCCCGGTGGTACTGTTACTTCGCCACCTCCGGTTTTGGCACAGGTGTCGATAGCCATTTGTAGTGCTTTCGTATTTAGTGTTGCCGCATCTCCTACGGCACCAAATTGAGTAATTTCTACATTGCGTGCTGCTATACTTTGTGCAGCGATTAGAAAAGTGAAAGTCAGTCTGCTAAAAATCTGCTTCCCTGTAAAAGGAAGCAGATTCAGTATATTGTTTCTCATCTTTGTTATTTCTTTAGTTTCAAAGTGATGGTCAATTCTACCCGACATCCGACAGCGTTGGTGAATGTACCGATGTATTCACCTGCCTTTTGGCTGTTGAAGTTGGAAACGGTAGCTTCGCGACGGTCGGAAGTAAAACCGTCCGGACCTTCCCAATGCCAGTCACCATTAGATGGATGTGGTCCGAAGGTTACACTGTCGCCCTCTTTTACCTCCATTTCACTAACGTTCTTCCATCCGCCGTAATTAATATAAGATATCAATTCAGGACAGATGGTAGTTCCCTCCACTGTTATGGTAAAGTCTATAGAACTTTGGCGTCCATAATCGTCCGTATATGTAGCAGTATATTTGCCGGCTTGTGTAGGAAGTACAGTTTGTAAACGAACTTCTCGTGTGCCAGCAAAAAAGTTTTCCGGACCAGTCCATGCCCACGAACCATCTTTTTCATTTTCTACTTCTGGTGCAAGAGTTACATTTCCCCCTGGATTAACGCGTATGAAGCTACTTTTGGCCCATCTTCCCTGCATATCTTGCACTTGGGGAGTAATAGTGCTACCTTGTTCGCCCTTGATGGAAACCAGGAAGTTAATAATGCTTCGGTTGCCTGTCATATCTGTGTAGACGGCAGTATACGTACCTCCGCGTTGTACATTCTCCAGTTTAATAATCCGGTCGGTGGAGGTAAACCCTTGTGGTCCGTTCCATTTCCAATTACCTTTTGCCGGTTCCGGTTTGAAAGTGACTGTACTTCCTTTTTCTACTACGGCTATGCTTTCTTTTATTATTTCACCTTTGGTTACGGAAATGTTTGGTTTAATGACTTGCGCATCCTTTATCTTGTTATATGCAATTTGTGCCATAAGAGCAGAGCCGGCATCATCCGGGTGTACGTTATCCGGGAATTCATTACTTGCGCCTAGCAATGGTTGATGAAAGTCGATAATATACGCTCCGATTTCTCCGGCTATTTCTTTCACACGAGGGATGAGTTCTGTTTCGACCATTTGGTTTTGAGGAGCTTTATCCGGTCCGAACAAAGGTGGTGCCAGGCAGACATAGATGATAGGATCTTTTCCATTTTGTCTGAATTCTGCTACCATATCCAGATAGTTAGGTTTGAACTCTTCTTTCAATTGGTTCCAACGCCAGGGATCAGCATCGTTTGTTCCTAAAGCAATAATCAGGATTTGCGGATTCGCTTCTTTAGCTTTAATAAAACGATCGGTATTCCAATAGGGGGCATCGCTATTTTTGAACATAGTTGTACCACTCACACCACAATTGAGGACTGTATAACCGCTTCCTAGCAGTTTACCCAATTGTCCCGGCCAGGCTTTTTCCTGGCAGGTGTTCCCAAATCCCTCTGTGATGCTATTGCCTACACAAACAACCTTGACCGGTTGTTGGGCTCTTGCTACGACTTCGTCCACTTCTGGGGTGGATGGTTCTTGCTTTTGCGTATCTTCGTTACTGCTGCATGCTGTCGAGAACATGCTAAATGCAAAGCAAAGCAGTAAACTCCATCTTTTTGTCATATCATCCTTTATTTTATGGTTTTTCATCTGGGGTTACCTGTGTCATTACTACGGCACTTACCATTTCCATTGCTGTCCACGTTTTTCCTGTTTCCGGTATTAACGGCGTTTGCTTCGCCCATTCATTAAAGGTGATGTTGTTAACTCGTTCACGTGTTTCCCAAGCAGCAATAGCATTCTTACGCATCCATTCATAGTAGGTGATTGGTTTTCTCTCAGAGGTATAGTCTGCTTGGTAATCCCATAAATTATTATCTTTCACGAATAATCCCATACCCCGTGCAAACTCTGATTGCCATGTACCATCGCGATGCCACTTCGACATTATTCCGTTTTCATCTACTTTATCTCTCATTACAAACTGAATGGATTCTTTAGCATGTTGGGCATAGATTTCATTTTTAGTTATACGATATAATGCATTGGCTGCTTCGATAAAGGCTCCTACATTATAGACGTTATAAGAACGCGGTCTTACTCCGTCTTTGCTGATTTTTTCGTCAACGGCTCCATTCGGTTCACGTAGTGTAGTATATACCCAATTGTAAATGTCTTTTGCTTGATCCAGATATGTTTGGTTTCCAGTTGCTTCATAAAGGTAACAAGCCATAGATATGGCTGGGTTGTTGCTTAATCCTGACTTATCGGCTTTGTCAATACTCCACCAAAGACCACCACCAAGTGCTGTATCATATCCACGGTTGTAGAGAAATTCCCAGTCCCACTTTGCTTGTTCCAAGAATCGTTCGTTACCTGTGATTTGATAACCTCGTATGAAGGCAAGTCCAGCCCATAGTAAGTCGTCTTGGAAGTCATTCCAGGTCCAGTCCATTATATCGTTGGTTTGGGGATTTTTCTCATGTTGACGGAAGGCATCCAGTAGATTGGTAAGTAGTGGCTTTAGAGATTCATCTTTCCGGCATTCGTAACGGTCTTCGACCATTAGTATAATCAGGGCTTGATTCCAGAAGTAAGCCCAATGGTTGGAAGTCTGGTTTTCTCGATAATAAGTAAGTCCGTCTTTACTATTGTTTTTCTCGAGTAAGAATGCTTTATTATAGTAATAGAATGAGCTATCGGCGATGGATGGTGGAATTTCATCGTCTTCTTCCGGAGTAGGGTCCAGATTTGGGGTGGGATCTGGATTGTCTGTTGGTGGTTCAATCGGTTTGTTATCTTCTCCGCTACATGAAATCGGTAAAAGCGTAAATAAACAAATAAAAAGTCCTATTAATTTTTTCATTTTATAAAACGGATTAATTAAAGAAAGGGGATACTACAAAACTAATCTTGTAATCTCCCACTTTCTTTAAATTGGTTATACATTATTTAAGTCCATATGCATATACTTCAGCTAGTGCTGAGTTATTTCCGTTATAACTTTCGGTTATCAGTATCTTAAAATAACGTCCTTTTGTTGGCGTCACACCGAATACTTGAGCACCACTTTCTTGTTTCATAGAGAAATCTCCTACAGTTTCCCAATGTGCTTTATCAGAACTTACTTGGAAATTACCTGCTTTTACATAATTGGAGCCTTCTCTTTGTACCAAGGCAAATTGGGTGAAGGTACATTCTTTTTGAACATCAATGATCACTTCGTGAGGTAATGCGTGAGAACCATTTTGCCATTGTGAGTGCCAGAAGGTTTGGAGGTTTCCATCTAATAGACATTCAACTGGTCCGCTATTGTTTTGTACCTCACCGACTAATTCTTCAGTATTAGCTTCCGCTGTCCATTCTGTACGATCTAATTGTTCTCCCATGATGCGGATAGCCATCGGATATATAGCGTTAGTAGAGGATATTTCAAATTGAGATACGTTTTTAATACGGATAGGTAACATATAATCTCCCGGTTGCAATTGGGAGCCTTTCACTTCAACAAGTAGAGTTGTTTCTGTTGTCCCATTAGGAAGGGGCATTGAACTTGCAAATGAGTAGGAGTTTTCCGGGAGTATCTGGAAAACAGTTCCATTGGTATTATTGTATTGGGTGATATATTCATTATCTACCACAAATTCGCACTCTATATCCCATTTATTATTGGTGTCGAGCTTGAATGGAACCTTTTCGGAAATCTTGGAAACTAACCCATAAGTATATGCCTTCACATTTACATACGAATCTTTAAACCCAATAGTAGGTGTGATAACTTCTTTCAATTGTAAGAACAATTGATTTTTAGTAGCATTAATAGAGTCGTTTTCACTGCTGACATATAAAGGAAGTACCCATATAGCATTAGGGTTACTTGCGATTGCAGCCATGACTTCTCGGGGTTTCAAAGATAAGTTAACCAACTTGTAACTGTCTTCTGCTGAGAATTCTAGCAGACTCTTATCGAGTGAATAAGCACTGGGGCTAATCACCTGATAATTTATACCTTCCAGATCACTGTATTGCTCGTCTACCTCTTCTTGAGTCATTACGGTAATATCTGCTTTGGCACTTAGAGTAGGATCACTTCCGGCTTTGATAAGAGAAAATGAATATGTATTATCTTCGTCTGTATTATACAGTGTCAAATCTTGTTTGCCACTGATACTCAAATATAGTATTTTGTGAAATTTCTCTGGTATCTGATTCTCAAGATCATATTTTGATCCCTCGCAGGCGCCTAAAGTAATCAGGCAGCCCGCTAACAATGATAAATATGTTGTCTTTTTCATTTTATTGTTACTTTAATAGGGTATTAATATTCTGGGGCTTGCACTAATTGCGGGTTATTATAGATTTCATTTGACTTAATTGGCCATAAATACATACGGTTACTCCATTGGAATTGTTGATTGATGACTGTGCGCTGATTTAATGCACTGAAACTTGGATTCATACCAGCACCTTGTACGTTTAATCCTTCGCGTACGTTAGCTCTCAATACTTGAGGAGCAATCATCCAACGGCGTACATCATAGAAACGATGACCTTCTCCCCAAAGTTCAATGAAACGTTCGTTACGTACCCAATCCATCATAGACATATCACTAGTCACGTCTGATTCTGTTAATTCTCGTACACCAGCGCGCTTACGGATAGGGTTCAAGTATTTAATAGCATTCTTATTGTCTTCTAAAGCTGCATAACATTCAGCTACATTAAGATAAAGTTCGGCCAATCGGAAAAGAGGTTTGGCATAGTTCTTACGATTATCCTTACCTGTGACTGACGAGATACGAATTTCGGGGGCAGTATATTTTTTACTGATATATCCTGTAACTGTATAGTCTCTATTGAAAAGAGTTGGATTGTAACCTTGCTTGTTGCCGTCTCTTAAGTTGATACGTAAGGGACTTCCATCACACATGATTGGTGAATAATCATCACCATCAAATGATAGATTTGCGTAAAAGCGTGGCTCCCGGTTTACATTTAATTTGATAACTTCCTGGCGGTCGCTCAGATTGGCTGAAGTGAACCACTCATTCTTTTGGGGGAATGCGGGATCTTTTTCTGGCAATTTTCCGTTTTTAGTATAGAAATGCTCTGCACTATAGAGGGTAGGTGAAATAGCACACCAACCGTCTATCCAGTTATTATTATATTGTAAAATACGTTTGGGCCATGTCGCAAAATTAATCCATTGATTGTCACCTTGCATGAATACCCCCCAGATGATTTCTTTGTTGCCATCGTTTTCATCGGAGTTGGAAATACTACGTAACATTAACACCCTTTTAGCAAATTCTTGACCTTCCGGTGTACTTGTATCTACACCTGGAATATATGGATCTGGAATGTCCGCCAGAGTACGTGGAAGATTGTTCATGTCTACTAATGAACGTCCTCCTTCGTTTTCAGCATATTGCAGAGCGTCCAGGTTTGCTTCCAATGCACGTTGCCATTTTTGTGGATCATAGGTATGGCTGACTAGTTCTTTGCCATATCCGGGAGTCTCATAGTTGGTATTCTTCCAATCAGGATATGGGAATTTACCATTCCATAAATCAGATGCTGCATAGAGAAGCACACGTCCTTTAATAGCCTTAGCAGCTGTGGAAGTAGCACGTCCCCAGTCATCTGCGTTTCCCACTGCTGGTAAATTGGGGACTGCGTCATCTAATTTCTTTACGATATAGTCCACTACATAATCATAATGTGAGCGTCCAGGCATATCTTCAGGCATTGTTGATTGAGGAAGGCGCTGGTCTACAATAGGAATAGGACCATACATGGCTAATAGACGGGAGTGATAATAGGCTTTTAGAAATTCAGCTTCTGATTTCCAGCGCGCTTTGTCAGCATCTGTGGCACCTCGTGGATTGTTTTCTGCCAGAATATTTAGAAACATATGACAATGTCCGTTATAGTTATAATAGCCGTCCCAATAACCACCGGCATTGGTAGAAGACCATAGGTTCCAAGCTGTTTTTTGATTATTTCCATTCCACAAAGGAGGATCTACGGATTCATCAGCAGACCATTCGTAGGTAGAATATACAAAGGGTGCACAAGACTCTACTGCAATATAGCAAGAGTTGATAAAGTTGACGGCGTCTGTAGCATCAACCATTGTATCTTTAGTCTCCGGTTGTTCGGGCGGAACAACATCCAGATAGTCACATGATGCGAATATGCTTAGGGGTAGAATAGCACGTAGTGCAATCTTTTTTATAGTAAGTTTTTTCATATTATCAAAGTATTACATGTTAGAAATTCAATTGTACACCAAAATTGAAAGTGCGTTGTAATGGATAAGCATTCCAGCTAAGTTCTGGATCCCAAAGTTTGAAAGGACTCCATACAGCCAAGTTGTCTCCACTAAAGTAAACACGGCAATGTGGGAATGAATAACCTACTTCCAGCGTTTTGAAACGGATAAAGTTTCCATTGCGTAGCCAGTGGCTGCTCGCTTCTTTGTTGTTCTTAATGTCAGTGTTACTTAATCCTAATCTTGGGAAAGCTGCATCTGGATTCGGGTTATCTATTGACCAATGGTCGTCGGCTATCCACTGCATCACATTGTTATTTCTTTCACCAAACTCTGTCATTGCGTTATTAATCATGATTTTGCGTTGAGCCGATCCATTAAAGAATACACCAAAATCAAGTTTCTTATATGTCAGATTCAATCCTAAACCGTATTGGATGCGTGGCATGGAACCGAAGGAAGACAACATAACTTTATCATCATCATTAATTTTTCCATCACCATTCACATCGCGATACTTGATATCACCAGGTTTCACTTGGCTGCCTAATCCGCTTTGATCCGGACCATTATCGATTTCTTCTTGATTTTTGAAGTAGCCTTCTGAAATATATCCCCATGATATACTTAGAGGTTGCCCGGTCTTTTTCTTCCATACAGCTTCATAATTAGGTTCATCATAGTAAACGTATTTGTTTCTGTTGTATGTAAAGTTGGCGCGTAGGTCTACATTCAAATCTTTGATAACCTCTTTGTGCCAGTTTAAACTGAGTTCTATACCTTTATTGTCTACCTCACCAATGTTACTCCAGGGAGTTGTACCAAAATAACCTAATAAGGTAGGCCATGAACCGCGTTTCATAAGTATCTTATGGCGATGGTCAAAGAAATAATCAAAAGTGATATTCAGTTGGTTGAATAATTCTATATCAACACCTATGTCTAACTTGTTTACACGTTCCCAGCAAGCATCTTCAACACCAAAAGAACCAAATGAAGGGCCATTTTGTGTGAATTCGCCATCGAATCCGGTATGGTATCCTCCACCTGAAAGGCCGATTTGGCTTACATACAGGTAATGTCCTGCACCTTCATCCATTTGGTCACTTCCTACAATACCGTAAGATCCACGAAGTTTTAAATAGTTCACCTGTTTTTTTATGGGTTCCCAGAATTTCTCTTCACTGATAACCCAACCTAAAGACATAGCTGGGAAGAATTCAAAACGATCCTCTTTCAATAAACGCTCACTTCCGTTGTAACCGAAGTTGAATTCTGCTAAATATTTGTGTTGATAATCATAGGTGAAACGGCCGGATAAACCTTGCAATCTGTTAGGACGTACACCTGAACGATTTTCACGTTGCATATACATTAACATTCCTGATACAGAGTGACTTCCAAAAGTACGGTTGTAATCTAAGCGTGCATCAAAATAGAATGTGCTGTTAGAGCTATATCCATTATCTTTTTCTGTGATATAGTCATCACCGGAGTCTCCTAAACGCTCCAATTCGTATGTATCCGGATTATTAGGGTCCCACGTACTGCTCATCATGCGATAATAATAAGGAGCAATACTGCGAGTGAAATTGGAAGAAGCCCAGTTTTTGAAATTCACTAATGCTGTTAATTTCAACCCTTTAGTTACAAAGTCTAATCCTTGCTCTATATTCATGACTGTATTCAATGTGTTATAGTTCTCTTCTTTGAAGGAGCTTAACATTTTGGCATAAGGATTAGTATATAACTCTGAGCCGGAAATAATATCATTACCGAATCGGATATGCGTGTCATCCGGTTGAGCAGGATAGGTTGCCGGGAAAAGTACTGGAGCTACATCTCGAGCAGCGCCAAATAAATCTGTAGTTGAATAGTTGGGGCCTTTCAGTTTACCGATTTGGGCATTCATTCTTAAGCCTACTTTTGTTGTAGAGGTTAGCTTGTATGTCAGGTTATTCTGGAAGATATAATTCCAACGGTCGATGTTGTTGTCGTACGAGTATGTTTTGGGAGTATTCAACATACCGGTATCATGGTTGGCTTGTATGCTCATATAGTAGGTTATTTTTGAGCCACCACCGGAAACATTGATATTAGCACGCTCATTCCATGTCTGATTTTTGAACATTACGTCCTGCCAATCTATATCAGGATAGCGATAGGGATATTGATGGCTACGTGTCATATCAATATCCTCCTGTGAATAGCGGGTAGCTTTGTCACGGGCTGTTGCTGCTTCATTATATATTTCCATCCACGTACCACCGTCTACATAATCAACGAACTTCATAGGTTTCTGTAAAGAAGCCTCTACTGTTACATTTATCTTGGCACGTTGATTGACTTCACCATCTTTAGTAGTAACCAACATCACCCCGTTTGCACCACGGGCACCATAAATAGCAGTCGCAGATGCATCTTTTAATATGGAAAAGCTTTCGATTGATTCGGAAGGTATACGATCCAGGTCGCCTGAAGAAATTTCTACACCATCCAATAAAATTAAAGGTGTAGATACTCCTCCGAATGTACTGATACCACGAATATAGAAAGAAGAAGTTGAACCTGGTTCTCCACTGCTGGTGGTAGAAACAACACCTGCCAGTTTTCCTGCAATACTGTTTGTTAATGAAGAACTTGGAGCTTTTAAAGTTGCACCTTTAACGGATGTAATCGCCCCTGTTACTGAAACTTTTTTTTGCGTACCGGCTCCTACAATGACGACTTCACTTAACATTTCATTGTCGGAGGCTAATTTCACATTAATAAAACCTTGGTCAGTGATATAGACATTTTGTTTCTTATAGCCGATATAACTGATTTCTAACGTTCCTCCTTTTTCATTAATAGGAATAGAGAAGCGTCCGTCTAGGTCAGTGATAACACCAGTTTTGGAGCCTTTGATAATAATGTTCGCTCCGACGATAGGGGTTCCGTCTGCTTCATCTACAACGGTTCCTGTAAGGGTACGTTTTCTACTGTTTTGTTGAATCTCCAGAAGATTATTCTGTGTTTCAACATCACGGTTTGTTAGGTTGGTAATCGCCAATGGGGTCTCTGCTGTCTTGGAATCAATAGCAGCTGTGACGGACAATGGACAACTCAATAGGCAAAGCAGTGAATATTTAAGCCATCCTGCTTTGTTAATTAAACGATCATTTTCCATGTTCTTAGATTTGGATAATTAATAATTATATACAATCTCTTTTAGTTCTTCACTGTTTCCACCAATCATAAAGGTGAAATCTCCTTTTTCAACTGTGAACTTCATTGCGTTGTCATAAAATCCCAGTTGTTGGTCTTTTATGTCGAAAGTCACAATTTTACTTTCTCCTGCTTTCAATTCTATTTTCTCGAAGCCTTTTAGTTCTTTAATAGGGCGGGTAATTGAGGCAACTTCGTCACGGATGTATAATTGAACAACTTCTTCACCGGTATATTTTCCAGTGTTCGTTATGGTAGCGGCAACACGTGTGTGTACGTCTTTGCCATTCCCTGGAAGTAATTTTACATCCGAATATGTGAAAGTAGAATATGATAAACCATATCCAAATGGATAAGCTGGATCTGTAGGAATGTCTTTGTATTTAGAGCACCATCCTCCCAAGGCGGTGGGACGTCCGGTACTTTTGTATTGATAGTATAATGGGATTTGTCCGTTATGTTGCGGGAAAGTCATTGGCAGTTTACCAGATGGGTTGTAATCTCCCCACAACACATTACAGATAGCATTACCAGCTTCACTACCCAACCACCATGTGCATAAGATAGCGGGAGCTTCCCGGCGTACTTCATTAAAAATCACAGGACGGCCGCACATTATCAGTGCAACAACCGGCTTTCCGGTTTTTATAAGTTCGGAGACCAACTTTTGTTGTTCTGTAGGAATGGATATGTCTCCTTTCGAAGATAATTCACCGGTTTCTCCTGCCCGTTCTCCTATAGCCACAATGACAATGTCCGATTGACGGGCTGCTGATAAAGTTTGGTCTAAGTTGACAATTTGATTTCTTTCCAAGTCGTAACCATCACAATAGTTTATCGCACATCCACGGTTTTCCATCGCTTCATATAGAGTTACGACTTTACTCTCGTCGGCACCGGACCAACCACCACGCATGTCTCCTTTTGATTTAGCTAATGCACCTATTAAAGCTATTTTTTTTGTTTCTTTAGATAAAGGCAATACATTTCTTTCATTCTTTAATAAAACAATGGAGCGCTCTGCGATGTGGCGAGTTGCTTTCCGTATGGGAGGGGAGTTTAGTACCTGCCGTGCTCTTTCGGGATTACAATATTTATAGGGGTCATCAAACAGTCCCAGTTCGTATTTCTTTTCTAAAATGCGGCGTACAGCGTCGTTTAATATACTTTCTTTCACTTTGCCTTCTTTAATCAATTCTTTCAAATGTTTTAAATAACAGGTACTTACCATTTCCATATCCATACCGGCATTGATGGCTTTGGCCGCTGCATCTTTTTCGTCTTTGGCATACCGGTGATTGATTATTTCACGCACGGAATTCATGTCTGATACTACAAAACCTTTAAACCCCCATTGTTCTTTCAATAATTTGCGTAACAGGAAGGTATTGCACGAAGATGGGATATTATTATAATCATTAAATGCCCCCATTACAGTGGCTGCGCCTGCTTCTACTGCTGCCTTGTAGGGAGGCATATAAAAGTTGGCAAAATGGCTTAAAGACATATCTACGTTATTGTACTCTTTACCAGCTATAGGTGCCCCATAAGCAGCGAAATGTTTCACACAAGCCATAATGGTATTGGTTGCTGATAAATCGTCTCCTTGAAGCCCGCGTATGCGAGCTTTAGCTACTAATGCACCATAAAATGGATCCTCACCAGCTCCTTCCATCACGCGTCCCCAACGAGCGTCCCAACTGATATCTACCATTGGGGCAAAAGTCCAGTTGATACCTTCGGAAGCTGCTTCTGTTGCTGAATAATGTGATGCTTTTTCAATAGCCTTTAAGTCGAAACTTGCCGCTTCTGCCAGAGGGATGGGAAAGCCTGTACGATAACCATGAAGAACATCTAAACCGAAAACCAAAGGAATCCCTAATCTTGATTTCATGGCCGCTTCCTGGTATTTACGTATCTCTTCTATACCCTGAATGTTCAGCATTGAACCCAAATATCCTTGTGATATTTGTTCGGTACGAGGAATTCTTTCCTTATTTGGGCCTGTAATATCTCCGCCGCCAGAGCATTGATATAGTTGTCCTATTTTCTCATCCAGTGTCATCTTTTTCATTAGATTGGAGATGAAGTTTTTCTTTTTCTTAAGATTCTCACTGTTTTGAGCACTTAATGATATAATAGGTAAGCATAGAAATAAATAAGGGTACATCCAATGTGTTACTTTTTTCATAATACTTATTTTAATGTGTTATCGGTTTCTTGTAAACAAAAGTAATTTCCATGTTCGATATATAGTATCTGAATTTGTGACATTAGTGTATGAATAAATTTCAGTGACATAAATCAAGATAATGATGTCGCAAAATCATACCTTCTTATAACTTTTATTTTCAAGATGTGAGTTGACTTTCTTTTTTATATTAATTAATCTTGATAGGAGTACTACTTTTGCTTTTACCTGATTCGTTAAATGCTTCAATTGTCATATAATAGGTCATATCACGATCGAAGAAGCCAAATTCAGCTTGGTTGTCATACACCATTATAGCATTGTCTATGTGTTCAGGAGAAGCTCCCCAACGAATCACATATCCTTCAACTGATGGTTGTTTGTCCCATGTAAAAGCTATTCTTCTTCTATCTTTATTGCGTTCGACTATGAAGTTGGATACCTGTTTCGGAACTTTCCCTTTTGCATTTCCAAATAAACGTATATCTGCTATGGAAAAGTAGCCTGTCGCAAAGTCTTTAGTATTCTTGATTCGTACAAACTGGGTTTTTATTTTCTTGTCCAATACAATCAGTTCGTATATTTGGTCTTTGGTGTTTTGGGAACGGTCTGCCAAGAGTTGCCAGTCTGTTCCGTTCAAAGAACCTTCTACTATATATTGATAGACCGGTACGTTCTTATCATGTCTGTATGTTTTGAAACCTTCATCAGAAAAACTGATTTGCAGAGCTGAAAGATCCATTGGTTGACCTAAATCCATTTGTAACCATTCTCCTTTCTTTCCGGATGCTGCTGACCACCACGTCCTAACATCCTCATCCGTTGCCATTTTTGCTTGATGAGTGTCCAATGAAGAAGAAGCTTTCATCTGTTTGTTATAGGAGAGCAAATTCATTCCGGCTGAAATCTGATCTTGGCTGAAGTCGACTTTTTTGTTCGGTAGAATAAAGGGAAAATCCATATATTCAGTTATGGCGTGAGCATAACCATCTTTATAAAAAGCAGGGAATATGCCAATGCGACGTTCATAATGTTCTTTAGATGCAACGACGATTGTGGCTACATACCAGTCATTTCCATAACGGTCTTTAAATGGGTGTCCATGGCCAGCTCCTTTAATAAATCCCCCGGCTTTAATGGCAAAAGGAGCACCAGGCATGCAAGTATAAGGACCTAGTGGATTTTTGGAAACATATACGCCAGTGCAATAGCTTGTAAATTCTGTACCTGGTGCAGCATACATCAGATAGTAAAAGTCACCTTGTCTGGTAATGCAAGGAGCTTCATTCCATCCTTTTTTGTCATGTTGGTCATTCTTGTCTCCGAATACCTCCCAACCTAAACGATCTGATGCATGAGGTATTAAATCAATTTCTGCTCCGATTTTCTTAAAACCATTTTCTGGATCAACCTCAACTCCCTTGATAGGGGCCCAGTCGGAGCATCCATGATATAAGTATACCCGTCCGTCGTTATCTTGAAAGAAAGCAGGATCGCCAAGGCCTTGTAAGTCAAATTTAACTTCTTCCCATTTATCTGCTTCGGGGGCTGTACTTCTATAAATTCGTTCTTCGCCCATGCCTAGGTAATATAGTGCGTCTTTGTATATTAATAAGGCGGGTGCCCATGCTTCTACTGCTTTTAGTGTTTTGGTTGCCACATATGTCCAATCTTTTAGGTTAGAGGAATGCCAATATCCAGAAGAATGAGAAGCAAATAAGTAATAACGGTCTTTGAATAAGATAATGACTGGATCAGCTGTTTCACGGCGACAAACACCGTCTGTTTGAAATCGGTAGCTTAAATTCAAAGGGTTGGACATTACTATTTTTTCATGTCGTTGGGCTTGTATTTCGCATGCGATAATTAGCATGAATAGAAAGATGAGTTTTTTCATTTAGATTTCAGTATATATTTGATTTATAGAAGCTATTAGTAGTTCCGGTTTATTTTTATTTTATACATATGATTATACTTGAGCATCAGAGCCTTGCGTTCACATGGTATTGTTAGCTATACATAATAGAACAATGGTACACAGACTGATATTTTTCCTTTTCATGTTTTTGGGTATTAGTTAGTGTCTTCTTGAATTTATTATTTGATAGTAGCGAGACGAGCATACATTTCTACCATAGCAGCCTGTGTTAATAACCATTTTCTATTATCTTGGGAATTTCCGGTGAAGTCTGTGTTGAATAAACCTTTTTCATCTCGTGCATGTTCCCAAGCGTAGTCAAGACTTTTATTGAAAGAGTTTAGATAGATTTTATTATGATCCATCTCATAAAGTTCGATGAAACCTCTTAACATGACTGCTGTGAACCATACATCTCCTTTTTTTATCATCTTGAATGCATTTGTATTCTCTGGGGTATAGTTCATAAAGAAGTAGTTATGGCATCCTTTAGCAATGTTTTGGGCATCTGTTAGATATTCTTTTTTCCCGGTAAGTTGATAAAGTAGAGAGGCGGATTGCATCATTTGTCCACTGTTGTAAGCAAATTTGGCTTTTCCTATTTTTCCGTCTAAAGCGATATTATCGAAATATAAATAATCAGTAGAATCTTGTAGTTGGGCTTTAGTCCAGTTATACAGTTGTTCTCCTTTGTTCAGATAAGTTTTGTTTTGAGTAGCTTGAAAAAGTTTTAAAGCAAAGACTGACCCAGGAGCATTTGAGCAAGTATTCTTAGATGCTTTTTTTTGCTCACACCAGTAGATTCCTCCGCCCAATTTATTATCAGTACCGCTCTCTATGAATTTCCAGATGAGTTCTGCTTTTTGCAAGTACTTGTTTTCCTTAGTTATCAAATATGTATCGGTGAAGTCGATACCTAGCCAAATATTATCGTCATAGAAACGGTCGGACTGTGGTGCAGTGTTGATATATGAAGCATAAGCTTCAGGAACTCTTCGTGTGTCGAAATATTCTTCTAATCCTACCAAAACTTTTTTATTGAGTAATGATTGATATATGGTATCTTGTGTTGCCTCAAATAAAGCATTTACAGCTGAAAATGTTCCAGAATAGGGCCATAGATAAGAATATTGATTGGGCATATTTTTTTGTTCTTCTGAAGCAAGGTATGTTGCAGTGTACTCGGCTATGTTTGAAGGATAATTTTCACGTAGTAGCTGTGTGCCAGGAATGGAATAATAGGAATATAAGGAATCTAACGTTTGCTTGGCTCGTGCCAACGCCGGTTCATTGCCTACTATAACTTGCTTTTTGGTATTGCAACCTGTTATTGTCAACACACAAATAAGAACACAGAAAAGTATTTGTCTCGAATTCATGGCATTTAATTAAAGTTATAAGATATATTGTATATTCATTATTCATTTTAAAAACAGGTAGTAATATTGACTTAAAACTACCTGCTTCTGTTTCCTGTCTTGAAATCTTTCTACTAAATATTGGGTTACCTATGAAATACTAATTTTTAGAGTGAGTTTTATTTTCCGAGTACAAAGTTATGGATGGATCTAAAAAGTAATATCTAATTTTGTGACATTAATGTATTGTGGTTAATGTATGACGCAAATAATGATATATATGTCGCAAAAATAAACATAATAAAAAGTGCTTGTATGAACGCTCGAGGAGTATATTAAAATGAATATTCTCATGAGTTGCTTTTACAAAGAAGTTCCCCCTTGCTACAAATAAATGTAACAAGAGGGAACTTTTTATAATAATCTCATCTATATTAAAATGACCCTCCTAAAAGGAGTTCATTCTTTATGTGATAGGTTTTATTTCTTCTTAGGTTTTCTGCGAGCCCATCCTTCTTCACTGAAATCCGGCTCTTTATCTTTAAAAAATTCTTGCCAGTCATCTTTCTTCTTCGGACCGCGAGCATCAGA
>UMEO01004293.1_pt1 | contig 17226 bp, 15 predicted proteins | sample 1964781 | NCBI WGS metagenome assembly UMEO01 (sample SAMEA4836023, study PRJEB28245) | human gut metagenome | biome: gut microbiome; material: fecal sample | place: Denmark | collected 2008 | reverse complement strand
AAATGCAACACCTGCCAGATTGCTTGCCACAAGAAAATCTTCCAGCAGCTCCATCCGGTATTCTTTTCCATGAGCAATAATCTCACGGAATCCATGCACGATCATCTCCATTGCTTTCTCGCTGAACATCTCCGTGTAGAGGTTCGCTTTTGGTGATACAAAAGATTCAATCGCATGGATAAATGCATCGATCGCGCTGGTTGCGAAGAACTCATATGGAAGTTCACGCAAAAGTTCCGGGATCAGCACTGCCTCATCTGCATAGATCTCGTCTACGGCGAGTCCTAATTTACTGTGGATCGAAGTAATCTCTGTAATGGAGACATTGGACACTTCCGATCCTGCGCCACAGGTTGTCGGCACTGCAAGAAGTGTGCGCACTTTGCGAAACGGTACTTCTTTCCGATAATAGCTCTCTGCTTTCGCTTCCCCGTCCAGTACAAGAATCTTCGCCATATCAATAACAGCTCCACCGCCGATAGCAATGATTCTCTTATAATCTCCCTGACGGAAATCCTCAAGCAGTGCATCGATCATTACATCTGTCGGCTCACCGCTGCCATATTTGCTCTTGTATTCTACATGTGCTTTCAGATTCAGCGGTGCAAAACAGGTCTCGTAAATCCGTTTTGTCGCGAGAATGAAATCATCCGCTCCGATGTTGTATGCTTCCACGAAGCTTTTCACATCATCATATTTCTCGATCACTGATTTCTGCTGAAATAATTTCATGACTGTTGTCCTCCTGTTGTTTTCTTCTTTTTAAGCTTATTCTTAGCCTTCCTCCGTAAGCTCCAACTTGCTTTTACCTGCCGTTAAGCTTACTCCGCCGTCGCAATCCGCTTAATCTGCGCGAGTGCTTTCTTTACTGCCGAGATGGAAATAACGAGCACAGTCAGTACACCTTCACTGTTTACTAACATTTGAAACACAAAAAAATCCTCCTGTATCTTCGACTGAAGACGAAGGAGGGTTCTGTAATATCTAATACATCCCTACGATGGCATTATCCATATCAGGTTCCGGGTCGAAGTTTCTAAACTTCCTCTCAGCCTATACATAAGCTCCCCTTGTCATCACTCTTTTACTTATTAATTCATCTACTGTAACTATACTGGATAGTTACAGTCTTAACACAGTTAATAATACTCGCCCCACCAACAGATGTCAAGAAATTGCAATTATAAATCATGCAAGTATGACGCATTTTTCCCATCACCATAAGCTACAGAACTTGCCACCGGCAACTTTCTCCGGATGCCATAGCAAAAAAAATCTCAAAGCAATAAGCTTTGAGATTCATCTTAATCGGAGTGACAGGATTTGAACCTGCGACCTCTACGTCCCGAACGTAGCGCTCTACCAAGCTGAGCCACACTCCGGCATGTCAACCGAATGTTTCAAACATTCAAAACACTCGGCGCCCCTGCCAAGGAACTACGGATAGAGGACTCGAACCTCTACTAACAGAGTCAGAGTCTGCTGTGCTGCCATTACACCAATCCGCATTACGTAGTTCTCTGTTGCGTTCGTTGTTTATCTTTTGTATTTCATCAGCGAACAAATATTATTATATCAGCAAATCCAAAAATTGCAACCCCTTTTTTTAATTTTTTTCAACTTTTTTGTATTTTCTTGTCGAACGTCTTTGAAAATGCCCATTTTACACGGGTTTGCGATGGTTTGCAAATTTACAATTTTTTCGTTTCTATATTATTATACCGTTGATGTAATTGTATTTTCTCATAAAGCACTCCAACATTACAATAACTTCATAAAATCAAGAAAGACTGTTATAGCATGCACACATGCTATAACAGTCTTTCGTATTTCTGATAATTCTTACTTCAAGTCCTCAAACAGTTTCTCCGCGTATACGCCGTCTTCGATCAGTTTGGCAAATGATTTTACAACATAGTCTTTGTCTTCTTTGTATGTTACGCCAAACCATTTGTCATGAGAGTCAAGCACTTTTACAGATACTTTGTCAGCCTGTAATAGTTCATCAATATAAATCGGCAAAAGATATTCTGCTTTCAGGATGTCTTTGTCTCCCATTGTCTCAAAAAACTCTTTGAATCCATCTTCCAGCACACCAATAAACTCCGGTGTCAGTCCCCACATATTCATAGATACATAAGATTCCGGATCGATGGCTCTTAGTCCGTCTTCTGTATCGGCTGCTGCACCGTCTGCTGTCTTCACAATGTTATGTGTCTCATGAACTGCTGTCAGATAGCCTTTCTCATTCAGTTCACACACACCTCTGGTGACAGATCCATTCTCACTTAATGTGTTCTTCAGGATAAAACCTGCCATGCAGAATGCATTCGCCTTCTCCGGTGTGTAATCTACGAGGAAATCATGAAGCTTAGTAAATGCTTCCTTTCCATAGTAATCATCTGCGTTGATAACTGCAAATGGCTCTTTTAAAACATCTTTGCACGCAAGAACTGCCTGTCCGGTTCCCCACGGTTTCGTACGTCCGGTCGGAAGTTCGATTCCTTCCGGAAGTGCATCCAATTCCTGGTATGCATATGCAATCTCTACATCCAGATCTGCACAGATCTTCTCAATACGATCTCCGATTGCTTCCTTAAATGCTTCCTTAATGTCCTTACGGATAATAAAGACAATCTTATTAAATCCTGCTTCGATTGCATCATGAATGGAATAATCCATGATGATCTCCCCATGCAGTCCGACCGGTGCCAGCTGTTTGATTCCGCCGCCAAAACGGGATCCGATTCCGCCAGCCATAATAACTAATGTCGTTTTCATTTGTACCTCTCCTTGTTCCAGCATCTCTCAAGCCCGCCATCGGTAGTTTCCTTCAGATGCTATATTGCTCAATATTGCGATAATATTATAGCATTTTCATCACAATATTGAGCACCCTTTTTTATTAATATTCTTTTAATATTTTCTAAACGACCGCCTTTTGCAGGAAGATTACTCTACTGTAACACTCTTCGCAAGGTTTCTCGGCTTGTCTACATCCAGACCTCTTGCAACGCTGACATAATAACCAAGGAGCTGTAACGGGATGACTGCCAGTGATGTTGCAAATAACGGATCTGTCTTTGGAATATATACCGTAAAGTCTACTGTATCTTCAATATTATACTGTCCAAAGTTTGTAAGTCCCATAAGGTAAGCGCCACGACTCTTGCACTCAACCATGTTAGAAACTGTCTTCTCATAGAGATCCGGCTGTGTCAGAACACCGACAACAAGAATGCCGTCTTCGATCAGAGAAATCGTTCCATGCTTCAATTCACCTGCAGCGTATGCCTCAGAATGAATATAACTGATCTCCTTCATCTTCAGACTTCCTTCCAGGCAGATTGCATAGTCAATACCACGACCTACAAAAAATACGTCTCTTGCATTTGCCTGTTTGGATGCAAACCACTGGATTCTCTCTTTGTCTTCAATAATCTTCTCAATCTTCTCCGGCAAGGTTTGCATTTCCTTGATCAGACCGCTATAACGCGCTTCGTCAATCTCGCCTCTTACTTTGGCAAACTGGATTGCCAGTGCATAACCTGCAATTAACTGTGTGCTGTATGCTTTTGTTGTTGCAACGGAAATCTCCGGTCCAGCCAGTGTGTAGAATACATTATCTGCTTCTCTTGCAATGGAAGAACCTACTACATTTACAATTGCAAGTGTGCGCACGCCTCTTGCTTTGGACTCACGAAGTGCCGCCAGCGTATCTGCCGTCTCACCGGACTGGCTGATCAGTACAACCAGGTCTTTCTCGTCCAGCAATGGATTGCGATAACGGAATTCGGATGCCAGCTCTACGCGAACCGGGATTCTTGCCAGATCTTCCATTACATACTGTGTTGCAACTCCAACATGATATGCAGAACCACATGCTACAATGTGAATCTGACGAATATCTTTGATCTCTTCTTCTGACAGACCAACCTCTGACAAATCAATCTTGCCATCTGTCGTAAGGACAGAGTTAATGGTATCTTCTACAACTTTTGGCTGTTCATGAATCTCTTTGATCATGAAATGTTCATAACCGCCTTTTTCAGCGGCTTCTGCGTCCCAGTTAATTTCCTTTGGTTCAATCTCAATCTCTTCTCCGTCCAGATTGTAGAAAGTGATCTCACCTTTCTTTACACGCGCCATCTCCAGATTGCCAATATAATATACATTTCTTGTATATTTCAAAATAGCCGGTACATCAGATCCAATATATGATGCTCCGTCAGCAACTCCGAGAACCATCGGACTGTCCTTTCTGGCCACATAAATCTCTTCCGGATAATCTTTAAACAAAACTGCCAGCGCATAAGAACCTCGGATGCGGACGATTGCATGATTCATCGCATCAACCGGTGTTCCTTCATATTTCTTATAGTAGTAATCGATCAGTTTTACCGCTACTTCTGTATCTGTATTGGAATAGAATGTATATCCTTTTCTTAACAGTTTTTCCTTTAATTCCTGATAATTTTCAATGATACCGTTGTGAACAGCAACTATATTGCCATCATCACTCTTATGCGGATGTGCATTGTTCTCAGACGGCTCCCCATGTGTTGCCCATCTTGTATGGCCGATTCCACATGTTCCCGGGACAGCGGCACCATTATCTGTCTTCTCAGCCAGAATCTTCAGACGTCCTTTTGCCTTAACAATCTCAGCATCGCCATTTGCATCACGGACAGCAATTCCGGCCGAATCATAACCACGGTATTCCAGCTTGGACAGTCCATCCAACAAAATCGGTGCTGCCTGATTATTTCCTACATATCCTACAATTCCACACATATTTCTTAATACTCCTATCTTTCCTGTCAGATCATACGACCTTATCATCTATCTACATTTTCTGATCCTGAGAGTCAGACTATCTTGTCTTCTCTTTTTCATTAATCACATTCACTACATCATCCACATATTTCTGGCAGATGTCATGTGTCTCAGCCTCTACCATTACACGTATCAGTGGCTCTGTACCAGATTCACGGACAAGGATTCTTCCTGTATCACCCAGCTCGTCTGCAACTTTCTGTACTGCTGCCTGCACATCCGGATCTGCCTGTGCAACAGCTTTATCCTGTACACGTACATTCACAAGCACCTGTGGATAAATGTGTAAATCTTCTGTCAACTGGCTCATTGTCTTCTTTCTTGCCATCATAACTTCCATCATTTTCAGACTGGTTAAAATACCATCACCTGTTGATGCATATTTTGAGAAAATAATGTGACCGGACTGCTCTCCACCAATTCGGCAGCCATTCTTCTGCATATATTCATATACATATTTATCTCCGACAGCAGTCTTCGCATAACCGATACCCTGCTCATCAAATGCTTTGTAAAGTCCAAAGTTAGACATAACTGTTGTAACAACTGTATTTGTCACCAGTTTTCCGCGCTCTTTCATATATCTTCCATATACGTAAAGAATCGCATCTCCGTCTACGACCTGCCCTTTTTCATCCACACAGAGACAGCGGTCAGCATCTCCGTCATAAGCGAATCCAACATCCATGCCTTCTTCTACCACGTACTTCTGCAGTCCTTCAATGTGTGTAGACCCTGCATTGTTATTGATATTTGTTCCATTCGGATCCGCATTGATCACATAAGTCTTCGCTCCCAGTGCGTCAAATACAGATTTGGCAATATTCCATGAACTTCCATTCGCACAGTCTAATGCAACTTTGACACCCTTGAACGAATACATTCCAAGAGAAATCAGATATCCGACATAACGGTTCCTTCCTGATACATAATCTACGGTACGACCAATCTTCTCTTTGTGTGCATACGGAACTTCTGAATATTTCTCTCCAAATAATTCTACTTCTCCGTCCAGATATGCTTCGATCAGGCTGATTGTTCCTTCATCCATCTTCTCACCATTACCATTAATCAGCTTAATTCCATTGTCATAATATGGATTATGACTTGCGGAAATCATAATACCACAGTCAAACTCATCTACTCTTGCCACATAAGCTACAGACGGTGTTGTTGTAACATGAAGCAGGTATGCATCTGCACCGGATGCTACCAGTCCACCGACCAGTGTATATTCAAACATATAGCTGGAACGTCTTGTATCCTTACCAATTACAATTCTAGCCGGAGTGTCATCTCCATTCTGTCTTTTCAGTTCTCCATAATACCAGCCGAGGAAACGCCCAATTTTGTATGCGTGATCTGCTGTCAGGTTCCTATTAGCTTCCCCACGGAAACCATCAGTTCCAAAATACTTACCCATCGTTCTAAAATCCTTTCTACTTTGGTATATTATATTTGGCGTCCGGCAGATCCGGACTTGATTATTATCTCTTTTTATTAATTCCTTAGTTTTGCCTATAATCTTATCCATTATAGCGTAAATTGCCGGAATTTACTAGTCCCTATTGTTTTCTAAGTCATTATCCTCAGTTTTATTCCCCTTATCTTCCAGATTTACAATTCCTGAAATGTTCATAAGCCGTGACATCTTCGCCGCAGTTGCGATACTGTCACGCATTGTCTGTGGTATACGAAAACTTTTCGCAACTTCCGATACCACATCTTTTTGCATGCTCGCAGCTATAGCCGCCGGTCTGACTGCTGCCATTACTTTCTGCTGGCTACGCCGCATATCAGATAATACTTCCGCTATCATCTGCGTACTTTTTGTAACCGGTGAAATTGCATTCAATCTGGCAACATGTTCCACAGCTGCCGGTACTGCTGATATCCCGCGCCGCTGATCCGTTTCTGATGTGCCACTTTGTTACGCACCGAATGTACCCCAACAATTTTCTCTTTCCACTTTTTCTGACTTCCAAGTGATTCAAAATGCCGCTCCCACAGGCTTGTCGGTCGAAGTTCTTCCAGCAACCGGCATAATTCTTCTTTTGATAATTGTTCAAAATCTGCTGTTTTACCAGCCGTCCCATTTGCATTTTCACCGCTACCTGCGACAACCTCCTCATACACAACTTCTCTTTCTGCAAATAAATATTCTTCCACTGTGGATAAATCCATTTGCTCCAGAGTCTCACTGATCGGCAGATTGCCTCTTGCATTCTTCTTAAGATCTGCCATCATCTCTTCCGGCACGGTCTCTTCCCGCCATGCACTTCCATACGCCTTCGTCACGATCAGAGATACCAACGCGCGAAGCAGCCGCTCAAACTCTGCATATTTAAGATAAAGCCGCTTACAATAGCTTTCCGAAATCCCATCATACACACGAATTGCCGTGTAATACTTCTGCTTCGGCGATTGATAAATGGTATCATCTAATGTCTGCAGTGCGATCACAGCTCTGTTCACTCTGGCTTTTGTACTTAATTCCAGGAAATATTGATCCGCACCACTCTTGCCGGAGATCTCATAAAACACTTCCACATCCTGCAAGCAAATGAAACCTGACATTGGCAAGTTGCCTGACTTCATCTTGCTGTCCTCCACACCCAGCAACTCAGCGATCTGCTCACACATAGATATCGAATCCTGCGTTTCTTTTTCTATAAAAATATAATTCATCTTCATTTCCGACATAGCAACCTCCTGCTACAATATAAGTAACAAAACCGCCTGTGTATCTTCAAAAACTTTGCGAAATACACAAGCGGAAAACTTTATCCCATATATTCTTTTACAAAATCTACCACTTCCAGGTTTTTGTTCCTAATGTTATCATCTTTTTCCATTTCTTCTATACTCATCCAATAATAATGCTTTCCATTTACAACAAAATCCTTTTCCATTTCCTGTTCTGAAAATCTATTAACCTGAAGCTCATATAAACGATGATTATAAATTCTATTTTCACGATGACTTACTGAATATTTTTCCTGCAACTTTGAAGTAATGTATCGACATTTTACTTCTTTCTGATTAAGCTTCAACTCTTTCACTACATTTGCAATAATCGCAGCTTCATCTCCACGTTCCTGCGTTTTATAATTCAAAAACAATTTGCAATCCCATTTTTCATCATAATAAAGTAAAAATCTCTTCATATTATCATTAAATGACTCTTTAATAATTACCAATGAATGATTATGTTGAATCATATCTAACTCCTCTATCTCTTTCATTAAAACTTTATGAGTATATTTATTCCTTCTATATTTATAGAAATCCCATATGATTTTTACTGCATATAAAATACCAATTGTACAAAAAAATACTTTTATTATTTCTCCTGATATTCCAAAAATCTTCTGATATTGCGCTGTCATTACTGACAATAAAAATGAAACACCCGCTATTACTGTATCAATAGTAACTTGATTCCCAATGTATTCTTTCTTTTGTTCAAGTAATAATTCTAATTCTTTCTTACCAATTACTAATCTCATTCAATATCCTCATTAAGATACAATAAATATTATCATACCTCTGTATTGTTGTCCAATTTAATTATGTTTCCTGCAACTTTTCAACACTTTCTCTACTTTTCCAAATCACTCAACGCCTCCAGATACCCCATGGCCCTCTTCTGCATGTCCGGCTCCAGCTTCTGGTATGTCTCAACAAGAGTTCCAATCTCCGTTTCCTTACTAATTATGTAAGTATCTGCACTTCTGCTTCTACTTCCCATATGTTCAGCCCCGGACAGGAGATCATAAGGCGTTACGTTCAAAACTTCGCATATAATCAAAATCTTATCCGATACCGGATTCGTTCTCTTCTTTTTCCAGTCGCTGATCGTGCTTTCTGCAATCCCTGTCTTCTTTGAAAATTCTTTCTGGCTCATCTTCCGTTCTTTTAATAATTCAAAAATTCTATCGCTTACCGTCTTCATAACGTCTTCCCTTCCGTTTCTATAAAATCAGTTGCATAATTATTCATAACTAATCAGCCAGCTGTTCTATCTATATTAATTATCTCTAAACGCGTCTGACAGCATAATTTCCAACTACACTGCCAAGCAAACAACTGATCCCATTATGGATCATGTCATCCCATTCAAACCAGCCAAGCTTGAATATAAGCTGGCATCCTTCAATCACTACAGCCACAGCAACACCCGACAGGAAAGCATATCGTAATTTCACTTTCCGGTCCGTGATCCATGGTAATAAAAATCCCATCGGCGCAAGCATCAAGCAGTTCAAAACATTCTGCTCCAGTAGTAACTTATCATCCAGAACAATTCCGGTATACCACGACCAGAATGGGATTAATTTGACGATACGTCCCTGCATCGGTGTTCTCGTAAATGTTGTTGCTCCCAAGATAATGCCAAGAAATAAAGCCAAAATCCATGCTGCTATCGCCTGCGATCCATGTAATCTCTTCTGTCTGACACTATATGTTAAGCCAATTGCAAGCACTACTAACAAGACTACAAATATTGCTATCTGCCTCATGCTCCAACTCTGAAATTGTGCTCCTGCCATTTCAAATATATCCACTACTCTGCCTCCGTAAAGCTTTTTATTCATCCGTTTATACGAATTTCCACTTTTTATATTATGCCTGAACCATCCGGTCCAGGCACTCATACTCCTCTAATCGCGTTTGAAAATATCGCGGGGATAGATTTTATCCTTCACATTTCTCTTTCTATTGCTTACTCTTTAAAGTTAATAAAAGGCAAATTATACGTAGGAAATTTAGAGGAATTTGTAATATTCGCAACTATAGGTCTCATATAACTCAACAATAAAGCCGGGGCATTAAGATTCAGCATCGAATCAACCGTTTTTTCATCCAAATCTTCCCATTTGAAATCTGAAGCCACTTTTATCTGCAGCTTAAAAGGAGCCCTTTCATTTTCGGTATTTGTTTCTAGTGTCAATTCAACATTTGCCCTATTTTCATCTTTACTCCTTTTTACTTGTATATTAAAAGAATTTTGCATTTCTATTTCTCCATCATCTGCTTCTGATACGAAAACAGGATTAGCTATAAAATTAACTTCCTCTAAATGAGGATCTACAAACTGAAATTTACTTGATTTCATTCTATATTTTCCTTTCAAAATGTTATGCAGCTTCTATATAATCATCGTTATGGCTACCAGCAATATCAACGTTCTCCATAGTTTCAACATATTTTTCTTCTGTATGTATTGAATATCCATACTCGATCGTCATAGATCGTCTTAGCAATTCACCTAACTGATTTCCCTGCTCTAAAAACACTTTATTAACAGAATCGCTATATATTTCCATTTGTTTGTTTAGTGTATTAATCGTTTTATTTATAACTGATTTGTATGATTTTATTATTGCTTCCACAATAGGTGTTGTATCAATTGTTAATTTTAATTTTTGATACATAATTCCCCATTCTTTATTCCATAAATAATTTTGTGCTTTTTCTTTATTGCACCTAATATATGTTCCTTCTTTCGGTAAATCCAATCTATCAATTTTATCTCTTTCAATTATGCAACTGCTCTCATGTCCATGTAGATCCATGTCTATAACAATTACTTTAGGGGCTGATAAAATTGCAGATGCAATATCGATTTCTTCCTCAATTAGAGCTTTTAACACGGTTATGCTACATTTACTAACAAGCCATCTTTGACTATAACGAATTTCACTACAAAGACAAAGGTATATATTCTTGTTTTCATCTACACATGAAAACAGAATCGGCTCAGACTCAAATTCATAAAAAATATGTTCTAAATACAATTTTCCAACTTGTATAACATTATCAAAATATATGTTATTCATTATCTATCACCTCGCTAAAATATGTTTGCGGTTCAGTTTCTTCATACAGCCACCAATCGACATGTGTATCATCCCTTTCTTCTCTTTCTGCAGTCAATTGACATGGCCCACATGTTGCCTCCGTCTCTCCTTTTGCAATGAATGGTCTGGGATAATGTCTCATAAACATATTTAAAGCATACTCCGCTTCCGAATATTCTATGTTACAAGAAGTCGAATATAGACCCGGATCTTTTAAATTCATCTTCTTTTTTGGTGGGATTAATCCTCTCTGTATTTCTTCATAAGTTCCGATAAAACTATCTCTATTAATTGTTCCGTATTTTATAACTCTGTATACAGCTTTGTTTTCTTTTTTTGCCCCTTCAGGCAATATATCCGTTTCAAAATTTTCCGGAAAACATTCTGGATATTTTTTCATATATCTCATCTCTCAATTTTCAATCGAATAAATAACTGTACATTTTCACTCTATCATAACCCATTTTAAAAAGCAATCTTCACAGCTATTCCATTGCCAAGTTCCACTTATTTAATAAGTTTTTACTCTTCATATATCTTGACACATCTCACCTTAAAAACCGATGCTCTATAGTAAAAGTAAAACCTTTTGGTAAAAAATATTATACTATATCTTTCGCATTATGTAAATATGTATTCATCCGCTTATGCGAATCGCCATCCTTCTAATTATGCCTGAACCATACGGCCCAGGCACTCATACTCCTCTAATCGCGTTTGAAAATATCGCGGGTATATACTTTATCCTTCACATAAAATAAAACAGGACTCTATTGTCATCTGGGGTTTGAAAAATCAGTCAAAAATTCACTATGCCATGCCACTTCGGCACATGATTGAGGATGCATTTTCTTACTTAAGGGAGTATAATGAGATTGTATCTAAAAATCGAAAAGATAATAATTTTTATTAAAACCACTATTAATCAATCACAAAATGAATCTCATCCGGATGCGCGATGGAGGTGAATTGAACATGTGTAAAGCATTGGATAAATTAATCAATTAAGGACGCTATGAACGGCTTCTCTTTCCACTGATACACACACTTTACAACGAAAGGATTTTTACTATGCAAAAAAAATGGTGGCACACAAAAACCGCCTATCAGATCTACCCGAAAAGCTTCTGTGACTCCAACGGAGACGGCATCGGCGATCTTCCAGGCATTATCAGCAAGCTCGATTATCTCAAAGACCTCGGTATAGATATTATCTGGCTCTCTCCAATTTACTGCTCTCCACTTGCAGATCAAGGCTATGACATTTCTGATTATTACAATATCGATCCACGTTTCGGTACAATGGATGACATGGATCTATTGATTGCCGAAGCAAAGAAACGTGATATGCACATTTTGATGGATCTCGTCGTCAATCACTGTTCGGATGAGCATGAATGGTTCAAAAAAGCCTGCGAAGATCCGGACGGAGAATATGGAAAATATTTTTACATTGAAGACTGCCCTAATGGGAAACTGCCCTGTAACTGGCGTTCCTACTTTGGTGGCAGTGTGTGGGAGCCACTCCCTGGCCAGCCTGGGAAATATTACCTGCACATGTTCCATAAAAAGCAGCCGGACCTGAACTGGGAAAATCCAAAGCTGCGCGAGGAAATTTATAAAATGATCAACTGGTGGCTTGATAAGGGACTTGCCGGCTTCCGCATCGATGCGATCATTAATATCAAAAAACCGCTTCCGTGGCAGAATTATCCGGCAGACCGCAAAGATGGAATGTGCAGTCCGGACGAAATGCTGAAACACGCAGTCGGTGTGGGTGAATTTTTAGGAGAAATGCGTGACCGCACCTTCCTTCCGCATGGTGCATTTACTGTCGGAGAAATCTTCAATGAAAAAGCGGAAGAGCTTCCGGATTTCATCGGTGACAACGGCTACTTCTCAACGATGTTTGATTTCAATGAGACTATCTTCGGTGCCAGCGCGAAGGGCTGGTATGACCAGACAGTAATCACACCAAATGATTACCGGAGCTGCTGCTTCGCCAGTCAGAAAAAAATTGAAGACTTCGGCATGCTCTCCAATATTATTGAAAATCACGATGAACCGCGCGGCGTTTCTCGCTATATCCCAGAGGGCGAATGCACCGACACTTCCAAAAAGCTGCTTGCCACAATGAATATCATGCTCCGTGGTCTTCCATTTATCTATCAGGGGCAGGAAATTGGTATGGAAAATGTAGAATTCCAGTCGATTGATGAAGTCGATGACATTTCTACACTCGACGAATATCAGGTGGCATTAAATGCCGGTCTGACACCAGACAGCGCCTTAAAGGCAGTAAACCGCATCAGCCGCGATAATGCCAGAACTCCTTACCAGTGGGATGCTTCTGCAAATGCAGGCTTTACAACCGGTACCCCATGGCTCAGGGTAAATTACAATTACAAAAAGATCAATCTGGAAAGTCAGAAAAATGATCCGGATTCGGTTTACCAGTACTACCGTCGTCTGCTTGCACTGCGCAAGGATCCAGCTTATGCTGAAACGATCGTATACGGTGATTTCCTCCCTGTATTTGAGAATCAGGACCGTGTCATGGCTTACTACCGAAAATCTGCTGACCAGACATTGCTCGTGATTGGCAACTATAAAACCCAGCAACAGACTTTGACACTTCCATCAAAGCTCAAACACATCGTGCTGAACAATCTGCCGCAGCTTAAGACTGAGGGCAATGAGATTATGCTGGAAGGCTATCAGGCAGTCATTCTGGAAATGCTTTCATAAAAGCAACAAATATTTTTGTTATTAATAACATCAAGGGAGTAATTATGAAAAAGATCTCTTATAAGAAAATGGCGGATACAATTATTGCCAAAAGAAAAGAGCAAAAACTTACGCAAGCTCAGCTTGCCAAAATGACTGGCATCCACAGAGCTATGATCAGCCGATTAGAAGGACTTGAATATATTCCTTCCATCGATCAGCTTCAGGCCATTGCCGAAGCACTTGGATTCGAAGTAACCGATTTATTTGAAGAGGAAAATTCTATAGTAAATAAACCTGTCCTCAATAAAAAATATAATATCGCTGTTGCCGGTACCGGTTATGTAGGTCTGTCGATTGCAACACTCCTATCCCAGCACAATCACGTAACAGCTGTAGATATTATTCCTGAGAAAGTAGAACTAATCAACAATAGAAAATCGCCAATCCAGGATGACTATATTGAAATGTATCTCGCTGAAAAAGAACTGGATCTTACCGCTACACTGGATGGCGAAGAAGCATACAAAAATGCAGACTTTGTAGTAATCGCAGCTCCGACCAACTATGACAGCAAGAAAAATTTCTTCGACTGTTCTGCAGTAGAGGCAGTTATTGAACTTGTATTAAAAGTCAATCCAGATGCAACTATGATCATTAAATCTACTATCCCTGTTGGATACACAGCATCTGTAAGAGCAAAATACAATACTAAAAATATCATTTTCAGCCCTGAGTTCCTACGTGAATCCAAGGCACTCTATGACAACCTGTATCCATCCAGAATCATTGTATCCTGCGATGAGGAATCAAAAGAAAAAGCTGAAATCTTTGCAAAACTTCTTCAGCAAGGAGCAATCAAAGAAAATATTGACACATTATTTATGGGATTCACCGAAGCTGAGGCTGTAAAACTTTTTGCAAATACTTACCTTGCTCTTCGTGTTTCTTATTTCAACGAGCTGGATACTTATGCTGAGACAAAAGGCTTAGATACACAGGAAATCATCAACGGTGTCTGCCTGGATCCACGTATCGGAACACACTACAACAATCCAAGCTTCGGTTACGGTGGATACTGCTTGCCCAAAGATACAAAACAGCTTCTGGCAAACTTCAATGATGTTCCACAGAACATGATTTCTGCTATCGTAGAAAGTAATAGAACTAGAAAAGATTTTATTGCTGATCAGGTATTAAATATGGCCGGATATTATGATTATTACAATCGTGGGGATTATGCTCCGGATCAGGAGAAGAATTGCGTTATCGGTGTTTACCGCTTGACTATGAAATCAAACTCTGATAACTTTAGACAGTCTTCTATTCAAGGTGTCATGAAACGAATCAAAGCAAAAGGGGCTACTGTTATCATTTACGAACCAACGTTAAAAAATGGAGAAACATTCTTTGGATCACTCGTGGTAAATGATCTAAAAAAATTCAAAAAGAAAAGTCATGCAATCATCACAAACCGGTACGACTCCCGTCTGGATGATGTACTTGACAAAGTATATACACGTGATATTTTCAAAAGAGATTAATAGATATTATATAATATAGACATTTTACATATTAACAAAACCTGTATTTTCCCAATCGAAAATGCAGGTTTTTGCTCATCTTATTACTTTTCTAATCGTAAGCGCTTAAATTCAATTATTCATGGATTTCTAATGGCAAGCCATCCGGATCATGGAAAAATGTCATTTTCTTTCCAGTATAATCGTCTAAACGTACCAGTTCTGTTGGTATTCCTTTTGCGTTAAGCTCCTTAACCGTATCGTCAACACTTTTTACCTTAAATGCCAGATGTCTCAAACCAAGCGCCTCTGGATAATTCACACGGGCCGGAGCATCCTTTATAATAAATAGCTCAATCTCCTGCTCTCCACAAGCTAAATCTATTTTATAATCATCCCGTTCCTTTCGATAATTTTCCCGGATTATTTCAAATCCCAGTAAATCAACGTAAAAATGTTTTGATTTATCATAATCGCTTCCTATAATTGCAATATGATGAATTGTGTCAAACATTGATTTATCCTCCTTCGTTTTTCCTATAAGTTTATCACAGTAAGATTTTTATGAAAACACATTAATTCTCTGTTTTTTTCAATTTTTCATCACCTGCAGCCTTCGTTCCATAATAGCAAACCTTAGTCAGCTTTTTCCCATCTCTCAGCTTTGCAATATCGTATGTAATTCATTCATGACATCATGACCAAGCTGGCCTGCCACACCTGTTACAAATACTTTCATTTCTTAGCGCTCCTAATATTCTTATCTGTTTCCGTACATTTTTTCATAATAGTTCTGATATTCACCGGAAATGATCGTCTCCCACCATTCCTTGTTATCTAAATACCACTGAATCGTCTTCTTAATTCCATCTTCAAATTTTGTTTCTGGAAGCCAGCCTAATTCGTTGTGAATCTTTGTTGGGTCAATAGCGTAACGCATATCATGACCTTTACGGTCTGTTACATGAGTAATCAGACTTTCCGGCTTTCCAAGTTCTTTACAAATAATCTTTACAATGTCAATATTCTTCATCTCGTTATGACCGCCGACATTATAAACTTCCCCAACACGTCCGTTATGGATGATTAAGTCAATCGCGCGACAATGATCCTCTACATAGAGCCAATCACGAACATTTAATCCTTCGCCATAAACAGGTAATGGCTTATCTGCTAAAGCATTGGCAATCATTAACGGGATTAACTTCTCTGGAAAATGATATGGTCCATAGTTGTTAGAGCAACGGCTGATGGTTACTGGCAGCCCATAAGTTCTGTGGTAAGCAAGAACTAATAAGTCTGCTCCTGCCTTTGAACTACTGTATGGAGAACTTGTATGGATTGGTGTCTCTTCTGTAAAGAATAAGTCCGGTCTGTCTAATGGAAGATCTCCGTAAACTTCATCAGTGCTTACCTGATGGTATCTCTTGATACCATATTTACGGCAGGCATCCATCATAACAGCAGTTCCTTTAATGTTTGTGTCTAAGAAAATCTCAGGATTTTCAATAGAACGGTCTACATGGGATTCTGCTGCAAAGTTCACAACCATATCTGGATGTTCCTCTTCAAATAATTTATAGATTGCTTCTCTGTCACAAATATCAATCTTGCAGAAACGGAAATTAGGATTATCCATTACTGGAGCTAAAGTAGATAAGTTTCCTGCATATGTAAGCTTGTCCACACATACAATTCTATAATCAGGATATTTATCCAACATATGAAATACAAAGTTACTTCCAATAAATCCGGCTCCTCCGGTTACGATAATTGTCATTCTTCTATCCTCTTCTTTCTTAATACAAATGTTGATGCATTTTCTTCTCTATTGCTTCCGGAACTTTGATCAAGCCAAATCGCCATAGTATCGGATAAATATATGAAACTCCTCTAATATCTCCAAGTGCCTTCGGTTTCTTCACTTCTTCTGAAACCTTCTTACTATTTTCAAATGCCAGCACCACACTACTCCAGGCAAGGCTCTTACTTTTCTCTCTCCGGTCTATCAACAGCTCTCTGTTATACTCTCCGTTTTTGCCAACCTTTAATTTATACCGAAACGGTAATCCTGTTGCCGTTTTAAATGGATACTCCTGAAATGCAATAACAGTCTGCCACAGATTTTCTTCTGATGGTATTTCCTGTAGAAGCCGAACCTGCTCTTGCCGAATCTTATACGTCCGGCATCGCTCCGCATTTAAACTTATCTCTGCTGCATTATAAATTCCTTTAGTGTAGGGCAGATAGGAATGAACCGATGCTCTGGAAAGACC
>UMEO01031483.1_pt1 | contig 17550 bp, 10 predicted proteins | sample 1964781 | NCBI WGS metagenome assembly UMEO01 (sample SAMEA4836023, study PRJEB28245) | human gut metagenome | biome: gut microbiome; material: fecal sample | place: Denmark | collected 2008 | reverse complement strand
CGATCAGTGTCAGCAGTGTTCCATATAACATCCCTCCCTCAGTCACGATCGCCATCGGCTGCATCATCTCTGAACCGCTTCCAAGTCCCATCGCCATCGTGGACATTGCAAGGATCGTGGTCAGTGCCGTCATTAAGATCGGGCGCAGTCTCGTTCTTCCGGCTGTGACAATCGCCTCCTTTTTATCCATGCCCTCTCTTCTCAGCTGATTGATATAATCGACTAACACGATTCCGTTATTGACGATGACACCCGCTAACATGACAAATCCGATCATGGATACCACGCCGACTTCATTGTCTGTCACAAACAGAGCAAAGAAACCTCCCGTAAATGCAAGCGGAATCGTGAACATAATAATAAAAGGCGACAAAAATGACTGGAACTGTGCAACCATGATAAGATAAATAAATACCACCGCTAAGATCAGCATCAGATACAATTGGTTCATCGCATCCCGGATCGTCTCATCCTCCCCGGTCATGGAGATCTCATATCCATCCGGCAGCTTGATCTTATCTAATTCTTTCTGGATCTGGTTACTTACCAGCGTCACATTGTGATCTTCATCCACACCGGCTGTCACGCTGATATAGCGCGTCTGCGAGCTTCTGTTTATCACATTTAAGGACTCACCTTCCTCAAACTCTGCGATATCTTTCAGTGGAATATCTGTTGTCTCTCCGCTGATACGGTCTGTATAAGGAAATGTCAGCTTACGGATATCCCCTGGCGTGACATCCGCCTGTTCCCCACTCTGCACATATACTTTATAGTCTTTTAAATCCGTCGAGATCGTTGTGGATGACGTATTCGATGCAAGCTGTTTATAGACAAGCTGATACACCTGCGCTGTTGTCATGCCATATTTTGCAGCTTTTTCTTTGTCCACTTTTACCGTGAAAGACGGTGTCGTATCTCCAAGACCATCGTCCACATCTACAGTGCCCTCCGTCTTTTCCACGACTTCTGCGATCTGCCCTGCGAGTTTCTGCAGCTTATCTAAATCTTTTCCGCTGACCCGCACGGAAATACCGCTTCCGAAAAAGGAACTCATATCCGACGCAGAGCTGTCCGTATTCACGTCGCAGTCAAGATCCGCTGTAAGCGCCTGTATCGAGGCAGTGATCTCACTGCCAGTCGCCCCGGAATCATCGATGAGCACGTACATGGTCACACTGTCCGTACTGCCGCCCATCGACATGATTCCACCGCCGCCTGCCATGGCTCCGATCGAATCCACACCGGAGATGCCAGAGATCTTATCCACAACCTCATCCGCGCGCTCCGTCAGTTCCTCAAATGTCAGCTTTTCATCCTCTTTCGCTGAAACCGTGACCGTGAGCTGCTCTGTCTCCATATTCATGTCCATAAAGGTAAATCCTTTGGAAACGGAAAGCGTCACACTTGCCACCAGAAAAACTACCACACAGATCAGTACGATCGGTTTAAACCGCAGTGCCACACGCAGAACTTTTTCATATCCATCTAAAATGCGGTCAAACCACGGATGTTTGATTTCCCTGGTATTCTTCAGCGCACCGGATGCCATCATCGGTACAAACGTCAGCGCCACAATCAGACTTGCCGCTAACGTATAGGCGATCGTGAGTGCAATATCCACAAACAGCTGCCTTGTGATACCCTCCGTAAAAATGATCGGCGCAAACACACAGACCGTTGTGAGCGTGGATGCAAAAATAGCTCCTGCCACCTGTCCTGCTCCTTCAACTGCTGCCTTCCGGATCGATAATCCCTGATTCCTGAGCCGGTAAATATTTTCGATCACGACAATCGAATTATCTACAAGCATGCCGACGCCAAGCGCAAGACCGGACAATGAAATGATATTTAACGATATTCCGGTAAAATACATCAAAACGATTGCAAAAACCACGCTGAGTGGAATAGAGCATGCGATCACCAGAGTCGGTTTGATATCCTTTAAAAACAGAATCAGAATAAGTACGGCAAGAATTGCACCTACAATCATATTTTCCATGACTGACTCCACAATGGTATCAATGTAAACTCCCTGATTCATCAAAATCGTCATGTGAAGTTTGTCATTTTCTTTTTCCAGTAATTCAAATCTGGTTTTGATCCGTTTTGTTACATCCCCGGTAGAGTACCCGGTCTGCTTCTCAATGGAAAGCATAATCGCAGGATTTCCGTTTACCTTGGAATAGGAATCTCCCGTATCGTCCACCACTTCTGTTTCTGCAACATCCGATAAGCGGATTGGCTCGATTCCATCCAGTCCTACATCCACAAGCACAAGATTTTCAAGTTCTTCCACGGATGAAACCTCGTCGCCGACACGCACTAAATACTGTTTCTTATTTTCATTGACATAACCTGCCGGCATGGAAAAATTCTGTGCTGTCAGAATTTGGCCTAATGTTTCCACCGACAAAATCTGATTCAGATCTGCAGAATCAAGCGCGCTCTGCTTTGACTCGTCTAATTTTTCCTGTCCCTGCTCTAACCGGACTTCCCCGACCGCAAGCTGTGCAGACGCTTCACTCATCTCTAAGATCCCGTCGATCTCCATCCGGTTTAACGTTACATACGCATCATCTAAGGTAGTTTTTCCATCTGTAACCTGTTCCTGTGCAGTCTGCAGAGCTGCCATTGCTGTTTGGATCTCAACCTGTTTTTGTGACAGCTGCGTAATCACCTGCGGAATATCATCGATCGAACTAAGACTCACATTTAACGCTGCTAACTGATCTGCCCACTGCTGATTTAAGGATGTATTCAGTTCTAACAGTTCTTCCTGTAATAATTCCAGACGTTTTCCTGCTTCCGCAATGCTCTCCTGATTTTCCCCGGTCATCGCAAGGATCTGATTGATCTGTTCCTGATCTCCGGAAATCTTCGCCTCCTCTAAAAGTTCTTCTATACGTCTGCTTCCATCGTCACTGTTCATCTGGGCTTCTTTTTGTGCCTGTTCAATGTCTGCTTTTAATCCCATTCCCTGTTCATAAATACTCTGGAGTTCCGGGATTGCCCGCTTTATCAGCTCATCGGTCGCTTTCAATACTGTATAATTCTGACTCAGATCTGATTCTGCCACAAACGCCTGTGACTTACCATTGATCACTTCATTTTCTGCCTGTCCAAGCTGGTTTGCAAGCTGATCTTTTCCGCTTTCCATCTGCCTGCGTCCACTCTCCACCTGCTCGGCAGCCTGATCGAGCTGTTCCTGCGGTTCAGTAAACTGTTCCTCGATCTTACTCTGGATCTTCTGATTCAGTGCATCGATTTTATCCTGATCTAATGTGACATGAATGTTCTCTTCCACAGTTCCGGTTGTAGAAACAGATGCCACACCGTCGATACTCTCAAGCACCGGCGAAAGTTCATTTTCCACATAATCCGAAATCTCTGACTGCGTCATGCCTTCCACATCGGCAGATGCCACCATTACAGGCATCATATCCGGGTCGATCTGCATGATCATCGGCTTCCCGGCACCATCCGGAAAACTGCCCTCTAACTGGTCTAATTTCTGCTGGATCTCGATAATGACCGAATCCATATTGGCATTCTGCTCATACTCTAAGATCACCATCGAATAATTATCGTAGGAGGCAGAACTCACATTTTTGATGCTCGAAGTCGTCGCCATGGATGCCTCGACAGGTGCTGTCACATCGGATTCCACTTTCTCCGGGCTTGCCCCCATATCCGTCGTAATGACTAAGGCATATGGCAGACTCATATCCGGCAGTAGATCTGTGGTCATTTTGGTTAGGGATACGGCTCCTAACACAATGACTAAGATCACGCCTACGATCACAGTATACGGTTTCTTCACACTTAATTTTGACAACACTCTCTTTTGTCCCTCCACCTGAATACGCAAGATATTTGTAATAAACACCTGGCAGCAAATATTTTGCCACAATATATTTAGTTTACCTGTTTCAAAATGGATTGCAAGACTTTCGTACCAGTTTATATTTTTTTAGATTGCTGATTAAGGCAGAATCCTGTGCACAAAAAAGCCCCTGTCAGCTATACACCTATACAAAACTGACAAGAGGCTTTTCTCTTATACCTGCTGTATTCCTACTCTTCCTCTGATTCCTCATCATCCACGATCGCTGCCGTAGCACCTGATACTGCTGACACTACTGCAACCACAGTCGCTATGATGACTACTACAAGTAAACAAATCAGAAAAATCCATAATCCTGTCTCTGTCATATTCCTCTCCATTTCTATGTGTATTTTACAAAGATCCAGCCTGTCCGTTCTTGTCTGCACCCATGTACCCCAACACATCCGATCCTTTATTTCTACTAATCATAGATAATAGTATAGCACACAACCGGCTTATTTACCAGTGACATTGTCAAAGATTTTCATCAAAAATAAGAGTTAAAAAATGAGACCACCCATATGGCAGTCTCATTTTTATGTAGTACAGCAATCCGTTTATTAACCCTTTACGCTTCCAAGTGCAACACCCTGTACGATGTGTTTGGATAAGATCAGATATACAATGATAACCGGGAAGATGGAAAATGCGATCATCACATATACCTGCCCCATATCAAACTTGAGCCAGTCAGCCGCACGCAGCTGTGCGATTAAGATAGGCAGTGTTTTTTTCTTGTCATCATGTAAGATCAATGCCGGTGTGAAGTAGTTGTTCCAGCTGCTTACGAATGTGAAGATCATCTGCACAGCAATTGCCGGTTTCATCAGTGGCATTACAATTGCATTGAAGGTACGGAATTCACCGGAACCATCGATACGTGCTGCCTCGATCAGTGACAACGGCAGTGTACTCTCCATATACTGTTTCATATAGAAAAATGTAACCGGAGCCGCAATCGTCGGCACGATCAGAGGTATAAAGGAATCCTCTAAGTTCATGTTGGAAACAAGTTTGATAAATCCAAGTGCAGTTACCTGTGTCGGAATCATCATGATCATCAAAATAAACGGATAAATGTATTTTTTCAGTTTGAAATCATATGCATGGATCGCATAAGCTGTCATCGTTGAAAAATATACGCTGAGTACTGCACTGAGCGAAGAAACGATCAGACTGTTGAACATACCGTTCCATACCGGAAGCGTTCCATTTCTCAAATTCTTCCAGTTTTCCCACAGATGGCTGCTCGGAACCAGCGTAAAACCTGACTGTAACTCACCGTTTGATCTGGTTGCATTGATAAACAGTACATAAAACCAGAACAGACACAATATGGAAACAATGATCAGTACGATATATGCGATCAGTCTTCTTGCATGAATTCCTACACCTTTTTTCAGATTACGATTTTCATTCATGATCTTCACCCCTTCCTCTTATCATTGCCGGTTATCTTAAATACTACCAGGCTTAAGATACCTGTAATGATAAACAGAACAACTGACAATGCACCAGCCATACCATAGTTCTTGCTGTAGAGATGTTTATTTAAGAACATGATCAGCGTCATGGTAGAACGCATCGGGTCACCGGTTCCATTGGTTAAGATCTGCGGTACATCGAATAACTGTAAACCACCGATCAGAGATGTAATAACCACATATACAAGAATCGGACGTAACAATGGCAATGTGATCTGCCAGAATACCTGGGAAGAAGTTGCACCATCAACTTCCGCTGCCTCAAACAAAGAGGTATCAATACCCATCATACCTGCCATTAAAAGGATCGTTGTATTACCAAACCACATCAGACAGTTCATTAACGCGATCAGCCCTCTTGCACTGCCCGCATTGGATAAAAATTTGTACGGTGTATCAATAAATCCGATCTGCATCAGCATCGAGTTGATGGGTCCTCCATCGGAGAACAATGTAAAGAATAACATGGAAAATGCAGATGCCATGATCAGGTTTGGCAGATATACGACTGTTTTAAAGAAACGGGTTCCTTTTAATCTGAGACGTACATCAGAGAACCATGCTCCAAGTACCAGTGACAAAATGATCTGTGGTATGAAACACATGATCCATAATAACATGGTGTTTTTGGTATAAATCCAGATATCTCCATCGGAGAAAAGCTTTTTATAGTTTGCAAGTCCGACGAAATTCGGTCCGACCTGCGTCAGTCCTGACATATAGTTTTCAAAGAAACTGTTGTAAATAGTGCTGATCAACGGAATCAGCTGAAAAATAACATATACTACAATAAAAGGAATCAAAAAGATATATCCCCATTTATTGTATCTTACTACCTTTCCACTGCTTTTTTTCATAACAACCTGACCTCCTTTTCCAGAGTGCATAATTTTCGCCCACAGAGCTCACAGCATCCCTCACCTTTACCCTGTGTAAGTCTGCTGTCAGCTCTGCGCTTACAGTTTTTACACAAATTTGGATATAAAATGAGCCGCGCCCGCCTCCCTTACGGTCCGGCAGGCGCGGCATCAAATCATTTTTTATACCATTCGTCTGCTTAGTATGTTAACTCCGGATATTTCTCTACAACTGCTTTGTAGAACAGATCTAATGCCTCTTCTTTTGTAGCAGTTCCCTCAAAGTAGTTCTTCATTGCGTTCTGGAACTCTTCGTTACATCCCTGATCGTATGCAGAAAGGTTGCTTAAATCAAGTTTGGAAACACCTGCGCTGTAAATACCAAGTGGATTCTGTCCGCCTAAGATCTTGCTTGAATAAGAGCTGTCAGCCATCTCAGCGATTACATCCTGGTTATTTACGAAATCGTCATCTTTCTCGATGATATCTTTCATAACATCATCATTGGTTGTCATCTGAAGCATGATATCTTTTACAAGGCTTGGGTTATCCGTTCCTGTTGCTGCACAGATCCATGTACCACCCCAGAAGAAGCCCTGCGGTCCTTCGGTTGCGCCCCAGCCACCGTTGTAACCGATACTGCCTTCGGTATCTGCTGCCATTGAAAAGTTTACTAACCATGCAGGTCCAAAGTAGCAGAATACATTTCCTTCCGGATAGAAACCTTTCTTCCAGTCATCACTCCACAGTTCGTATGTTCCTGTCTCGCCTGCATCTACAAGTTCTTTGGAATCATCAACCCATTTCATAATGTTGTCATCAATATTGATTTTGCCATCAACAACCCATTTGGAAGAAACGTTGTTGGAATATACACGGTATGTATCATTTACGGAAGATGTGATGGTGTAGCCGGCATCTTTCATCTTCTTTGCTGTATCATTAAATGTATCCCAGTCTTTCACATAATTCTGAACCTCTGCCGGATCATCAGAACCTAATACTGCTTTTGCTGCATCTCTGTTATAGAATAATACGCCAGGACAGCCCTGCCATGAAACACCTTTTAATACGCCGTTAGAATCTGTAACAACATCTTTGGTGTACTGATACTGTTTGGAAAGATCTGAATCAGTAATTCCAAGATCAGATACTGCCATTGTGTAATCGGTATCTACATATTTCAATGCATAATCAGCTTCTACTAAGAAGATATCGATCTTGTCATCTGCTGCTGCATCGGCCTGTTTTAATAAGGTTGCGTCCAGGTTGTTCTGATATGCATTGTCATCATTCGGTGTAATGTTCCATTTTACAGTTACATCACCGATCGTACCTGTGGTTGCATCCACCTCAGTATATCCCGGATAATGATCTGTAACACGGCTCTTAAACTCTTCGTTCCAGCAGTAGATGTTAAGTACTTTTCCTTCATCTGAAGCACTTGCATCTGAAGCTGCAGCTTCGGTCGCCGGTGCTGCCTCATCTGTGGCTGCTGCGTCACTGCTGCTCGTATCTGCTGAGCTGCTGTTTCCACTGTTTGTGCTGGTGTTTGCTGCGTTATTACCGCCGCATCCTGCCATCATGGTTACAAGCATTGCTGTACATAATAATGTGCTAACGATTTTCTTCTTCATAGAAAACCCTCCTCCTTAATATGTGGTCTTTTGACCATTGTTTTTGTTGTTTTTCTGCTTTGAAAGCAGATAGTCTGGAATCTTTTGTATACATTTCTGTAAAAATATCGTCCGCATGTAGCTGCAACTACATTTAAATGCGTCCAACAGATTTACCTGCAACTAAGATCCCTTCTATAACGACTCTCTCTACGAGAGTTGTTCTCGGTTTCTCAATAGAGCCAATCAGCCGCTTGGCTGCCTCACTCCCGATCAGCTCTGTGTCCTGTCTGATCGTCGTAAGCTGAGGATGTAACAACTGCGACATCCTCGTTCCGTCATATCCTGCAATCGAAATATCCTGCGGAATCCGAAGTCCCATCTCTATGATGACATTCCTTCCTCCTATTAAAGAGGTGTCATCCGGATAAATGATACAGGTTGGCGGATCTTCTAAATTGAGCAGCTCTTTTGTCTGTTTTGCTGCCTCCCTGGTCTCTAAGTAATCTGCTGTCCGGATGTATTCATCCGGAATCTTCAGACCAAGTTCATCCACCGTCCGGTAGAAACTTGCCAGCCGGTCTTTCGTAACGTAAGAAGCCTGCTGCCCATGAATATATGCAATTTTCCGATGTCCCTGCCCGTATATATATTTTACAAGATCTTCCATACCCTGAATATTGTTGGAACTGACTGCCGTACAGTTATGATGTACATAATCAATCGTAACGACCGGCAGGTCACTATTCATCAGTTCTAAGACATCCGGGTCATTGAAATCGGCACAGACGATTGCAACTCCTTCAAAATTCCGGTATCTGCAATGTTCATAATAGGACATCTTGCGATTTTCAAAACAGGTATTGATAAATGTAATGTCATATCCCTGTTTCTCCGACTGAACTTTTAATCCATTCAGCACTCCGGAAAAATACTCATGTGTCAAACCGCTTCCCGCCTCTTCTTCAAAGAGAACTCCTATATTATAGGAACGGTTTGTCTTTAGAGCTCTCGCCGCCGCATTTGGAAAATACCCAAGTGCTTCTGCTGTCTTTCTGACACGGCTCTTTGTCTCTTCGCTGATATCTCTCTGGTCATTTAAAGCCTTGCTTACGGTGGCAGTAGATACTCCACATTTCTCTGCAATCGTTTTTAATGATACCATGGAAACCTCCAGCTTCTCTTCGAAAACGAAATCCTGTTTCTGAAATATTGCTTAATCGTTTTCGTACTTTTACTATATGCCATCCATAAGCAAATTGCAACTGGTTTTTGGCAATTCGTCGCTTTTTACACTTTTTTGCAGTAGTTTTTGTGCATTTTTACATTAAATATTAGACCAATTATCTGTAATCTTAGTACTTTGTATCTACTTCTTATACGTTTTCGTAAAATACTTTAATTATTCATCAGAAAATAGCCATTGTCGCTTTCATCCATAAAAGTATGTTTTTTTGTCTAATCTGCTATATTTGCCTGTTTTTCAATATTTTATATTGATTTTTATTCTTTCTGAATATATACTTTTTATTAAAGAATGAAAACTTAATCGTTTTCGAAATCGTTACTTATCAATATTTATGTATATGGAGGATTTTATTATGAAATTCGGTTATTTCGATGACACCAACAAAGAATATGTCATCACATCTCCAAAAACACCACTGCCATGGATCAACTACCTTGGTTCCGAGAACTTCTTTTCTCTGATCTCAAACACCTGCGGCGGTTACAGTTTCTACAAAGATGCAAAGTTACTCCGCCTGACCAGATACCGCTATAATAATGTACCGCTCGATTCCAATGGACATTACTACTATATTAAAGATGGTGACACGATCTGGAATCCGGGCTGGATGCCTTCCAAAACAGAACTGGACGCTTACAGCTGTCGTCATGGTATGGGTTATTCCGTATTTAAAGGAACCAAAAATAAACTGACCGCAGAGCTTACCTCTTTTGTTCCGGTCGGTGAGACATGTGAAGTCGGAAAACTCTCCCTTACCAATGAGAGCAATGAAACCCGCAATTTTTCTGTTTTCTCATATGTAGAGTTCTGCCTGTGGAACGCAATGGACGATATGACCAACTTCCAGCGTAACTTCTCCACCGGTGAGGTTGAGATCCACGGTTCTGCTCTTTATCATAAGACCGAATACAGAGAGCGCAGAAATCATTACGCTGTTTACGCTGTCAACGCTCCGATCGCCGGTTTTGATACAGACCGTGACTCGTTCTTAGGCGCTTACGGTGAAAACTCTGCTCCGGAAGTTGTTGTAAACGGAACTTCAAAGAATTCTGTTGCAAGCGGCTGGGCACCGATCGGTTCCCACCACCTTGAAGTATCTCTTGCTCCGGGCGAGACAAAGACCTACGTTTTCGTACTTGGTTATGTTGAGAATCCGGTAGAGGAAAAATGGGTTGGACGTGCTGAGGATGGAGTCATCAACCGCAAACGTGCCGATGAACTTCTCTCCCGTTTTGATACCGCAGAAAAAGCAGACGCAGCACTCGTCAAATTAAAAGATTACTGGAACGAACTGCTGTCCCATTTTACCATTTCTTCCAGTGAGGAGAAGTTAGACCGTATGGTAAACATCTGGCACCAGTATCAGTGTATGGTTACCTTTAACATGAGCCGTTCCGCATCTTACTTTGAGTCCGGTATTGGCCGTGGCATGGGATTCCGTGATTCCTGTCAGGATCTGCTCGGTTTCGTACATCTGATCCCTGACCGTGCGAGAGAGCGTATCTTAGATATCGCAGCTACCCAGTTCGAGGACGGAAGTGCTTATCATCAGTATCAGCCGCTCACCAAAAAAGGCAACTCTGACATCGGAAGCGGCTTTAACGATGATCCGTTATGGCTGATCGCCGGAACTGCAGCTTATATCAAAGAGACCGGCGATTACTCAATTCTCGACGAGATGACACCATATGACAGCGATGCTTCCAAAGCAACCACTTTCATGGAGCATTTGCGCCGTTCCTTCCATTATACAATGGAACATCTGGGACCGCACAATTTACCGCTGATCGGACGTGCCGACTGGAACGACTGTCTCAACTTAAACTGCTTCTCGACTGAGCCGGGTGAATCTTTCCAGACTTTTGGTCCTTCTGAAGGTCCGAATGCAGAATCCGTATTTATCGCAGGTATGTTTGTACGCTATGGAAAAGATTATGCTGCAATCTGCCGCCATCAGGGTATGACAGAGGAAGCAGAGATTGCAGAGAAAGCAATCGCAGAAATGGAAAAAACCGTTATGGATGCCGGCTGGGATGGTGAATGGTATCTGCGTGCTTACGATCATTACAAAAATAAGATCGGTTCAAAAGAATGCGAAGACGGCAAGATCTTTATTGAACCACAGGGCTTCTGTGTTATAGCCGAGATCGGTTTAGAGGAAGGCTGCTGCTTAAAGGCAATGGAATCTGTCGAAAAATATCTCGACACAAAATACGGTATCGTGCTGTTACAGCCGCCTTACCACAGATATCATGTGGAACTCGGTGAGATTTCTTCTTATCCACCAGGATACAAAGAAAACGCAGGTATCTTCTGTCACAACAACCCATGGATCTCTATCGCAGAAACCGTAGTCGGCAGAGGAAACCGCGCATGGCAGGTATACACAAGAACCTGTCCTGCATACATTGAGGATATCAGCGAGATCCACCGCACAGAGCCTTATGTATACTCCCAGATGATTGCCGGAAAAGACGCCCCGAACTTCGGTGAGGCAAAGAACAGCTGGCTGACAGGAACCGCCGCATGGACCTTCCTCAATGTTTCCCAGTTTATCCTTGGTATCCGACCGGATTATGATGGTCTGACTGTTGATCCTTGTATTCCATCCAAATTAGATGGTTTTACCGCCAAACGTGATTTCCGCGGTGTCAGCTACCATATTACCGTAAAGAATCCAAATCATGTAGAAAAAGGTGTGGTTTCCATGATCGTGGATGGACAGCCGGTAGAGGGAACTACGATTCCATTCTCGGCTGAGAAGAAAGATGTAAATGTAGAAGTAACGATGGGCTAACCTCCCTGCCTGTCTTTACCTGACAAAAGAAGCCTTCTTTTTATGAAGGCTTCTTTTGTATCCCAAACTAAAATGTTTCATTTTTTCTGTATTTGCGTGGTGATATACCTTTTATCTTTCGAAACGAATCCCCAAAATAGTTACTGTCATTAAATCCACATTCAAAAGCAATATCTGTGATAGATTTATTCGTTTCCAGCAGCAGCCTGCATGCATTCTGTATCCGGAGATTAATAATATATTCTTTAAACCCGAACCCCGTCGCTGTCTTAAATCTCTTAGACAAAAATGACTTATTCATGTCAAATTTATCCGCCACATCTTCCAGTAAAATATTTTCCGTATAATGTTCAAAAATATATGTTGCAACTTCCTGGATTTTTCGGTTATCAACATCAATCTCTTTTATAACATTGTCCTCATACTCCTTGCATCTTATGATAAACAGCAAAAGTTCAACAAGTCCTGCTTTTATAAATGCCGTTGATAATATGTCCGGCGTATCATTTTCAAACATTAACTTATCCAGCAGGGAATCCACATAGTTTCTGCGTTTTTCCGGTATATTGATTACCCCCGGAACCATACAGTTCTTAAGATATTCCGCTCCGATCTGTTCTTTGATCCAATCCGTAATCTCCTGCCGGAAACTGATAACAATCCTTTCATGAATTCCTTTCCCGGTATATACTGTCTTATGCAGACAGCCACCCGGAACGATTACAAGATCACCTTTTCCAAACTTATAGATATTGTGATCAATAAAGCTGGTGCACTCTCCACTGGAAAGATAAAAAATTTCATGAAATGGATGTACATGTGGCTCGCAGTTACTTTCAGATATCGTATTACTTCTTCTGATCTTCTTAATATCAAAATCTTTTGACATATCCTGAAACATATAATTCTCCATTTTTCTGTACTTTTATGTGTTTTTATCATTTTTTTCAAGGAATATACTGTTTTTTTGTCATATTATGAACCATATGAATACAACCTGTCAACATATTTTATAAATCCACAAGGAGCTCCTATGCCAAAACAAATATCTGAAAATAAACGAAATATGATTCTAAATGGAAACCTGTCCCAGGCAATCCTTATGCTCGCCGTTCCGGTCATGATCAATAGTTTTATCCAGTCGATGTATAATCTTACGGACACATTCTGGCTTGGACGGATCGGAACAGAAAACCAGTCTGCCATAACGCTCGTATCACCATTTCAAAATATCCTTAACAGTTTTGGCAGCGGCATAACAACCGCAGGTGCAATTCTTATATCGCAATACCTTGGTGCCAGAAAAGATGAACAGGCAAACAAAATGGCAAATCATATCTGTATTACATCCCTTGGTTTCTCCCTCATCTGTGCATTACTGTGCTGGCTGATATCCCCGGCATTAGTCACCTGGCTCGGTGCCAGGGGAGTGGTCTATGAGTACGGTCTTACTTATTTAAGAATTGTGGTCCTTGATATGCCATTTCTGTTCATGATCAATTTATTCACAGCCGTGAAACAGGCGCAGGGGGACACTGTAAAACCCATGCTTCTCAATCTGCTTGGTATCATGATCAATCTGATATTAGATCCTCTTTTCCTCATTGTGTTCCACTTTGGAATCGGAGGCGCAGCATTTGCCACGCTTATAGCAAAAATCCCCTGCGCTCTCATTGGACTGATCCTTCTTACAAAATCAAATCAGCTCATACGGATTTCTTTTAAAAATTTTGTCTTTGACCAAAAAATGATACGCGCCATTATCAAAATTGGTCTGCCAACTGCGATTGGCGGCAGCACCATGCAGCTAGGTACGCTGATCATGACCAGAAATGTAAATGTTTATGGTTATATTGCAACCAGCGCCTATGGTATTGGCAACAAAATCAACAGCCTTATCACAATGCCAGCCAGTGGTGTCGGTTCCGCCGTTTCTACTATAGTTGGACAAAATATGGGAGCCGGAAACACAGAGCGGGCGAAGAAAACCTTCCATTATTCATTAAAAATGTGTACCTTATTTTTACTTATTCTGGGATTCATTTTTTCAAGACGCCCTGTTTCCCAGACTATGGTATCATTCTTTTCAACAGATGCCAAAGTCATCCCTCTGGCTGCAGACTATTTATCCATTATTGCATTCTGGTGCTTTACAAACGCTTTTTATAATGTATCACAGGGATTGTTCCAGGGATGTGGGCATACACTGATCACAATGCTCGTAGATGCTTCCCGGATATGGCTATTCCGTCTGTTGTCTCTTTGGATATGCGCAAATGTATTTCATATGGGAGTGGCATCCGTCTGGTATTCCGTTGTAATCAGTAATGGAACCTCTGCCATAATCCTGTATCTGCTATACTGGACCGGAATATGGAAAAAAGGATATGCAGACCCTCTCTAGAGCCTTTCATATCCTTTTCTCTTTCACTTTAATCTTCTATTTCCAGTCAACAAAATTTGTTGCAAATTAATTTGCTGTCACAAGTCCGTTCTCACAATCCAATTCTACATATGCACTGGATTTTAAGACATCAAGCGCATGTTTTGCACCGATCAGGACAGGAATATCAAGGCTTAATCCTGCAATCGCCGCATGGCAGTTTTCGCCGGATGCTTCCACGATCAGTCCGGATGCCTCACGCATCTGTGTCATCATGGCATTGCTGGTATCTTTTGCAACAATGATATCTCCGACTTTAAAGTTTTTTAAATCCTCATCGCTGTGACATACACAGAGGTTTGCAGAAATCTTCTGTGTTCCGATTCCTTGTCCCTCCACTAAGATATGTCCTGCCACCTGCACCTTGATCAGGTTGGTCGTACCGGATACACCAAGAGGAACTCCTGCGGTTAAGACAACAACATCGCCCTTTGAAATGATTCCTGCTGCTTCTGCTGCATCGACTGCATAGTCAAACAGCTCTTCTGCCTGTGTCTTTTCCTCGATCATAAGCGGGATCACACCCCAGGATAATGCAAGCTGACGGTAAATCTTTTCTGTCAGACATCCTCCGATAATCGGACAGTTTGGACGATATTTGGAAACCATGCGGGCGGTACGTCCTGATTTTGTTACCGTAATGATTGCTGCCGCATTCAAATCTCCTGCCATTGTACATGTCGCATGGGAGATTGCATTGGTCACATCCGGGTTGCTCATGGTTTTGCGCATTTTAAAACGCTGTAAGTAATTGATATCCTGTTCCGTACGGACTGCAATACGCACCATAGTCTTTAAAGCCTCGATCGGATACATACCTGCAGCTGTCTCTCCGGAGAGCATGATCGCACTGGTTCCGTCGTAGATTGCATTTGCAACGTCAGTTGCCTCTGCTCTGGTCGGACGCGGATGTTTCATCATGGAATCAAGCATCTGAGTCGCTGTGATAACCTTCTTGCCTGCATCGTATACTTTTTTAATTATCATCTTCTGGATCACCGGTACATCCTCTAACGGGATCTCAACACCCATATCACCACGCGCTACCATGATTCCATCGGAAACACGGATAATATCGTCAATATTCTGTACACCCTGCATATTTTCAATTTTTGCAATGATATTGATATCCTCGCCGCCTTTTTCTGCAAGGATCTTGCGGATTGCAAGCACATCATCTGCGGTACGGACAAAAGATGCAGCAATAAAATCATAATCATGCTCTACCGCAAATACGATATCACCATAATCTTTTTCGCTGATATATGGCATGGACAATTCTACATTCGGAACGTTCACGCCTTTTCTGTTGGAAATCACACCGCCATTTAACACCTGGCAGATGATATCTTTTGGCTTATTGCCATCTTTATCTGCCTTTGCGCCAGATGTCACCTTGATTTCTTTTACTTCCATTCCGATCAGACCATCATCGATCAGAATGCGATCTCCCGGTTTTACATCCTCCGGCAGGTTTTTATAAGTAATGGAAACACGTTTTGCATCTCCCATAATCTCATCGGTTGTCAGGGTAAAAGTCTGTCCATCCTTAAGTTCGACTTTTCCGTCCGTAAAATCTCTCAGGCGGATCTCCGGTCCTTTTGTGTCAAGCAGTGCTGCGACTGGACGCTTTAATTCCTTACGAAGTTTCTGTAACATCTGAAGGCGTCCTAACTGCTCCTCATGGTCACCATGGGAAAAATTAAAACGGGCAACGTTCATTCCCTCTTCGATCAGGCGTTTTAATACACCTTCCTTATCTGTTGAAGGTCCTAAAGTACAAACAATTTTTGTTTTTCTAAACATCTTTTTTCCTCGTAAAAAAATTTATTTTCGGCAATCGATTCAGTCTTATTATTACCATAAAAATGGCAGTTTATTTCGTGATCATCGTACCCGGTCCACCGCTCACATAGGTGCCGTCTTTGTTCAGCTTTGTAATAAGTACGGAACGGATTGCGGAATCTCCAATAAAATCAATGGCCGCCTGAATCTTTGGCAGCATGTCATCCTCTCCGAACTGACCTTCTTCCATATACTGTTTTGCTTCTGCAACAGTCATGGTCGAAAGAGGTTTCTCATTCTCTGTGCCGTAATTCAGACATACATTGTCCACACTTGTTAAAATGACTAACATGTCAGCATCTAAAAGTTCTGCTAATTTTCCTGCTGCAAGGTCTTTTTCAATGACTGCACTCGCACCTTTTAAATTATTGTCCTGTGCAAGTACCGGAATACCGCCACCTCCGCAGGCAACAACAACCTGATCTGCATCCGATAATGCACGGATCGCATCGATTTCAACGATATCCATTGGCTTCGGTGCTGCAACGATACGGCGGAATCCTCCTTCTACTGCTGTGACATGATTTCCTTTTTTCTCCTCTGCCTCAGCTTCTTCTTCTGTCATCACACGTCCGATCACCTTACCTGGTTTGTAAAAAGCCTCATCATATGGATCGACAACAACCTGTGTCAGAACTGTGGAAACTGTCTTATAAATTCCCTTATTCAGCAGCTCGGCACGGATAGCATTCTGTAAATCGTAACCGATATATCCCTGACTCATTGCAGAACATACAGACATTGGCGTAGCGGTATACTCCGGATATAATCTGCAGAACTCATTCATTGCTGTATGGATCATACCAACCTGTGGCCCGTTACTGTGTGTAATGACTACCTGATAATCATCGCGGATAAAGTCAGCAACCGCTTTTGCAGTGCGTTTTGTTGCCTCTTTCTGCTCCGGTAACGTGGTACCAAGTGCTTCATGACCAAGTGCTATTACGATTTTTTTCTTTTTCATGGCTATCCTCCGATACTGACTCTTCGTCATAGTGATTATTTTAGCATGAACCTCATACAGGCGCAATCTGATAAGAGTTTGCTTCCTGTTAAGATTTTCTGCTTTTTGTAAATTTTTATAGTTTCAGCATACCATATTCTGACATATTTTTAAACAGGCTATTTTTCTTCCTGCGGCAGCACGAAAGAATCGATCAGCTTCCAGATCTCGTCACGCCCCTGCTTCGTCTCTGCAGAAAACGGAATGATCGTGGTTCCCGGCTGTACATTTAAGCCCTCGCGGATCGCTTTGACATTTTTCTGGATCTGGCTTCGTTTGATCTTATCGAGTTTGGTCGCAATAATGATCGGTGCAAATCCCTGATACACCATCCACTCATACATCATTCTGTCGTTTGCAGACGGAT
>UMEO01016458.1_pt1 | contig 17579 bp, 33 predicted proteins | sample 1964781 | NCBI WGS metagenome assembly UMEO01 (sample SAMEA4836023, study PRJEB28245) | human gut metagenome | biome: gut microbiome; material: fecal sample | place: Denmark | collected 2008 | reverse complement strand
TGTGACGGAAGAAAACTTGACATTGAGCCGGATATTGTCGGAGATTTCCGAAACATTCCATTTGATGATAATACATTTCACATGGTTGTTTTTGACCCGCCACACTTACTGAAAGTCGGAGAAAATTCATGGTTGGCCAAGAAATACGGAAAACTGTCTGAAAATTGGCAAGAGGACTTGAAGCAAGGATTTTCTGAGTGCATGAGGGTGTTAAAGCCGTATGGAACACTGATTTTTAAGTGGAACGAACAGCAGATTAAGTTAAGTGAGATTTTGAAAGTGATTGAGTATGAGCCTTTGTTTGGGAATAAGCGGAGTGATACACATTGGCTTGTGTTTATGAAAGAAAGTGAGGTGGTCTAATGCTTATGAAATGCATAGGCTCCGGCAGCAACGGTAATGGATATGCACTCATTTCAGACAACGAAATTCTACTAATAGAATGTGGAGTTCCGGCAAAAGAAATGCTACGTGCGATTGATTATCAGACAGGAAAAGTTTCTGGTTGCCTTATCTCTCATGAGCATGGTTAAGGTGACCATGCAAAGTACATCAAGCAGTACATGAAATACGGGATCAATTGTTATGCATCTGATGAAGTACAGGAACGGGTTGAAACAATATACGGAGAAAAGGCAGTTGGAATGAATCGTATGCACATTACAAATATAGGTTCATTTCAAGTGATACCGTTCCAGTCGCCACATAACGGTACAGAATGTGACGGTTTCTTGATTAAACACGAAAAAATAGGTTTCTTGTTATTCATTACGGACGCGGAATATTGCAAATATGATTTCTCAGAAATGGGTATCAATCATGCAATGGTCGAGTGTAATTATTCCGAAGATTACTTAGATATGGAAGAAAATCAAGGTAAAGCAAATCATGTTCTTCAAGGACACTTGGAATTACAGACATGTAAACGGCTCATGCAGACGATTGATAGTCCGAACTTAAGAAGTATAGGATTACTGCATTTAAGTTCACAGAATGGCAATCCAGAGCGGTTTAGAGAAGAAGTAGCAGAATTAGTTGACTGTGATGTAGATGTGTGGGTAGCAGAGAAAGGAATAGAAAGGGAATTACGGTTAGAACCGTTTTAGGTGAGAAATGAAAGAAACATTAAAAGTCGAAGATATCCTTACGCATTGCGAAGAATCAGCAGAAAAGTTCAGAATTTTAGTAGATAAGGCAATCCAAAATGTCGGTCATGGAGAAAGTGAAGAATCGGCGATCGGGGCATGCGCGTTCTTCATGCAGGAGCAGAGAATGTATAGGCAGATTATACCGGACATTATTAAAGAACTTGCAGAAAGTGAGGACAAAGAATGAACAGTATTGTAATTGTAGGACGTGCGGTAAGAGATGCAGAAGTGAGATATTCAACAGGAGAAAAATCAACAGCATTTGGAAATTACACTCTTGCAGTTGATAGACCGTACAAAAAGGACGGAGATAAAGAAACAGATTTTATTATGTGCAAGGTAGTTGGAAAAACTGCTGAATTTGCAGAAAAATATATCACAAAAGGCGTGAAGATGATTGTTCGTGGTCGGATGCAGATTGATAACTATACAGATAAGGACGGAAACAAAAAGACAATCGGCATATGTTTTTGTTGAGCAACAAGAATTTGCAGAAAGAAAAAATGCAAATCAGCAGAATAGCAATGTGCAAGCTGGTATGTCACCTTATGAAAATATGCCTACCGATTCGGATGGATTCATGAACATTCCGGCGGGTATAGACGAAGAATTACCATTTAACTAAAAATCGAAAGGAGTAAGAGAGGTTTTGGTCGACCAATTAAAATTGCAATTTTACTCCAATCATAGAAATGGAACAGAGAAAGAAAAGAATTAAATGTGAACTGTATAGAGACAGTATGCAAAATTATAAAAAATATGCGATACCGCCGGCGCAATTGATTATTGCAGATGTGCCATACAATGTTGGAAATAACTTCTACGGCAGTAATCCTATGTGGTATAACGGCGGAGATAATAAAAACGGAGAAAGCAAATTAGCAGGAAAAGCAGCTTTTAACTCTGACTTCAATTTTAATCTGTATGAGTATTTTCACTTCTGTTCAAAAATGTTGAAGAAAGACGATAATAAACCAGTTGCTAGAGGTAGGAGCAGTAATTCTCCTTGCATGATTGTATTTTGTAGTTTTGAACAGATACAGACGCTTATAAATGCGGCTGAGAAACATGGATTCGTAAAATACATACCGCTTATATTCTGCAAAAATTACAGTCCGCAGGTGTTAAAAGCGAATATGCGTGTTGTAGGTGCTACGGAATATGCCTTATTGCTTTATCGTGACCGTTTACCAAAATTTCGTAATGGAGTGCAGATAGATGAAAACGGAAAGACAATTCGTGGAACAGGGCATATGATTTTCAACTGGTTCAACTGGGAGAAAGACGGAAAAGATATTCCGAAAATTCATCCGGCACAAAAGCCGGTTAAGGTTTTGAAACGGTTAATTGAAATCTTCACAGACGAGGGAGACGTTGTAATAGACCCTTGTTGTGGTAGTGGTTCTACTTTAAGAGCAGCTTACGAACTTGGTAGGAGTGCTTTTGGGTTTGAAATTGATCGCAACTTCTATCAAAGAGCGAAAGAGGAAATGCTTGTTTTTAAAAAAGATAATCAGATGTCGATTTCAGATTTTTTAAAGGAGTAACACAAATGAAATATATTAGAAAATTTGCCGAATTTGTTGGATATACAATATTTCACGACGAAAGATTCTCAGAATGGCGTTGCCCGAACTGTGGGCTTGGAGTTTCAGAAGATTATGTTTGTTGTCCATATTGCGGTCAGAAAATCAAATTCGGAAAAATTCCAGAAACAAAGTTGATTGATATTCAGTTTAAAAGGAGTGATGAACAATGACAATACAAAATGCTATTAAAAATTTAGAACTCTTTCCAGATTGGAACGTAGATGACGGTTGGCTTACAGAAAACGAAATGAACGAACTGTGTAGCATGTCAATATCAGCATTGAAAAAACAGTTACCGAAGAAACCAGTTATGACAGAAGATAAGCAGTTTGCACTTTGCCCTTGTTGTAATGGTAAAGGATTATTAGATAAACAAATGTATTGCGACTGTTGTGGACAGAGAATAGATTGGAGCGATGCGGATTGAGTATAACATATGAACATCAAAATGGTTTTTCTGCTGTACTTTATGGGAAAAGCTCTATGTCAATTTTTAAAAATAAAAAAGAGGTGCTTCATACAGGAAACAGAATTGTAAATACCGAAAAAGATGTCATAGATTTTCTTGATAAATTCCCAGAATTTATGAACGAAATGAATGATAGCATTAAAAGTTTTATTGGAGACCAAGAGGTGATGAAAGATTGAGTTATCAAAACTTTAGACAGATAAAAGCTATTGAGCAGAAGAATAAACAGCGGTTGCTTGAGGTTAATCCGGGATTAGACGATGAAAGCGGAATTTACTTTCTGACAAGAGAAGATGAACAAGGCTTCCGCTACGCTTATATCGGACAGGCAGTACATATTCTGACGAGACTTGCGCAGCACCTTGTAAATTATCAGCATATCGACTTGTCATTGAAAAAGCATGGGTTGTACGCTTCGGATAATCCGTATGGGTGGAAAGTGAATTTCTCATACTATCCAACAGATATGCTTGATGAGATGGAACAAAAGTGGATTAAGCAATATGCGGATAAAGGCTATCAGTTGCGGAATAAGACAAGTGGTAGCCAGGGCGATGGCAAGTCGCAGATTGCAGATTACCGACCGCAGAAAGGCTATCATGACGGTTTGAAACAAGGTAGATTGAATTTGGCAAGGGAATTATCCTCCATTGCGGAAAAGCACCTTAAAATCGAAATTCGAGAGGATAAGAAGAACAACAAGATTTCACAGCGACAGTTCGAGAAATTTAAAGAACTGTTAAATGCAGACAATTATTTGGAGGGAAATTAAATGTGTAGTATGGACAAGATTTTAGAAAAAGCAAAAGAGTTAGTAGTAATGTTGGAAGAAAAGGAAATTAAGGATAAAGTCGAACTATCTACGGTTGCACCGGGTGGAGTGATTGACCTTGGAGAAGATGAATTTGTGGTGTTAGACCATTACGAGGGTGGAACGTTGGTTATTTCAAGGGATTTCATGGAAGAAGACGTGAAATTTGGTGATAACACAGATTTCAATGGTTCTAATGTGCAGCGTGTGTTGTATGAAGATATTCTTCCGAAGATTGAAGAAGTAGTTGGAAAAGACAGTATTCTTTCACAGACCGTGAAATTAACAACGGTTGATAATCAGGACATTTACAAGGATGTGGCCGGAAGAATTCGATTGCTTACATTTGATGAAGCAAGAAAATACAATCCGCTGATCGCGAATGAAGAGTTAGATGATTACTGGTGGTTAATGACTCCGTGGACAAGTAATGACAGGTTGGATTATCCAGTAACCCTTGTTTCGCCGTCTGGTCGCATCTTCAGCAGGTACTGCAATTTCCTGTTCGGTGTTCGCCCAGTTTTGTATCTTAAATCTAATATCTTTGTATCTTTAGGAGGGAAAATCGATGAAAAATAAACTTGAGCAGAGAGTGGCGAAATTAGAAAAGGAATTAAGAGAAGTAAAAGAGGAATTGGGGAAAAGAAAATATACAGGATTAAAAGTCGGAGATACCTTTGAGTTGATTGAAAAGAAATGGAAGATTTTGGGTTCAAATGGAAATGGTGTGTTCTGCCTGTGCATGGAATCTCTGGGAGATAAAACGCTTGATTCAAAATGTAATGAATGGACATCAAGTAATTTAAGAGATTATCTCAGCACAGAAATATATAAGAAAATCTGTGAAGAAATTGGAACCGAAAATGTGATTGGATTTGAGCGCGATCTACTTTCTCTTGACGGTCAGTCAGAGTACGGAACTTGCAAAGATTTTGTTTCATTGATTTCTATTGATGAATACAGAAAATATCGTAGTATGATTCCAAACTTTAAAGAATGGTGGTGGACGCTTACACCATATAGTACGAAATGCAATGATGATGCAAGATGGTGCTCCGTTGTTTCGCCGTCTGGTAACTTCCGCGGCAGGAGCTACGATGACCTGTGCGGTGTGCGCCCAGTTTGTATCTTTTCATCTACACTCTTTGAATCAGAGGATGATTAAATGGCAGAAACAGAATTACAAGTCATTTTAAAATCTATGGAACTTGCCGAGCATACGTTGAGATTAACATCAAACTGCAACCATTATCCGAAGAAATATCGCTTTTCATTGGTAGATAAAATGCAGAACAAATGTCTCAGTATCTACGAATCGTTAATGGAAGCGAATCGAACTGATATCAGAAATTACAAACGTGATCGTCTGGAATTACAGACCAAAGCGATTACATACTGTGACGAGATGCTGTTTTATATCGAATTATCCATGAAACTCAATATCATCAACACGAAAAGCACGGAGTATTGGTCGAAAATGGTAAAAGATATTAAGCACATGGCGATTGCTTGGAGGAAGAAAGATAAGGACAGATAAGAATATAGGTCTTCTGATGTTTAAACCGTTGTTTCGCCGTCTGGTAACATCAACAACAGGAACTACAATAACCAGTACGGTGTTCGCCCAACTTGTATTGCAAGGAGACAGAGTAGACGAAAAGTCGAAATCAGAAAAGATACAAATAATCAGACGACCTTCCCGAAATGGGTAAATACAAAGGAGTTTTGGAAATGGACAAGGACATTATTACGAATTTTGAAAATCTGTATCGCGCTTATCGAAAAGCAAAACTTGGAAAAAGCAATAATGGAAGTTGTGCAAGATTTCAAAATATGAGCCTTGAGGGAATCCATCTACTGAAAGAGCAGTTAGAAAAACAGACGTACCAGATGGGGAAATACAGTCAGTTCAAGATATATGAGCCGAAAGAACGAGTGATAATGTCCTGTTCATTCAAAGATAAGGTTGTTCAGCATTGCTTGTGCGACAATATATTGCACCCACGATTGAAAAACGTGTTCATAGAGACGAATTCTGCCGGACAGATAAGAAAAGGTACGTTGTATGGAATGGATAAGCTGAAAGAGCAGATGTTGTCCTTTTACAACGAGCACGGACTTGACGGTTGGATATTGAAATGTGACATTACGAAATTCTTTTACAGCATTGGCCATGAAATTCTGAAAGATATTGTGGACTATTATTTCCCAGATAGTTACACAACGTGGTTGAACCATTTATTTATTGATAGCACAGACGGAGTAGGGCTTCCACTTGGAAATCAAGTAGCGCAGGTATATGCAATCCTGATGTTAGACTGTGTAGATCACATGATAACCGGAAAACTTGGTATTAGGTATTACGGACGTTATATGGATGATTTTTATTTGATTCACCATGACAAGGAATATTTGAAAGAATGTCTGTTACATATCGAAGAAATGGTATCAAGCCTTGGACTATCACTGAATGGAAAGACACAGATTTGTCCGGTCAAGAATGGACTACGGTTCCTAGGATTTCATCATTATGTGACGAAAGACGGAAAATATATCCGGCGGTTGACTTCCGAAAATAAGCGTAGAGCAAAGAAGAAAGTCAGAAATATGATTCGTTTGTTGAAAGCTGGAAGAATTACAGAAAAAGAGTTTGAACAGCGATATGGAGCATGGAAGAATCATGCATCACATGGAAATACAGTGAAACTACTGCATTCTATGGATTTATACATAAAATCAGAACTTGAGAAAGGATATGGTTAAATGTCTGGATATTATCAAATGACATTAGATGATATAGCAAATGATACAGAGAAATCTTTTGGAAATCGTAAAGATTTGTTGGACACCATGAGTCTTTATGGAACCGCCCTCTTCCTTGCTGCATGTATTCAAGAGATGGATATGACACGTTTGACGGATGCTGATTATTGGTTAGATTATTTAAAACAGGAAGTTGATGATAACGGAGTACCTCTGGAATGAGCGGTTGGATAAAAATACATAGAGACATTTTATATCACGAAATATGGAGTGATAAGCCATTTTCAAAAGGGCAAGCGTGGATTGACCTTATCCTTATGGCGAATCATTCGGACAACAAGTGCATGGTCGGGAATAAGGTGGAGGAAATTAAGCGAGGTAGTTTTATCACGTCAGAATTGAAATTGATGGACAGATGGGGATGGGGAAGAAAAAAGGTTCAGTTGTTCTTGAAGTTTCTGGAAAGCGAATCCATGATTGTCCGAAGTGCGAACAACAAGAGAACAGCGATAACCATTATAAACTATGACGTTTATCAGTATCAGGGAACAACCAAGGAACAGCAAAAGAACACCAAAGGAACATCAAAAGCGCACAAACAAGAGAGAAAAAAGAATAAGAATGAAAAGAATAAGTTTAATAATTTCCAAGGGCGCGAGTATGACATGAAGGAATTGGAAAAAGGACTTATTTGCAGGGAGTGATGATATGGTAAAAAGCAAAAGCATGTTTCATCCGTATTATAACAAAATTCAAGCACTTTTGTTTGAGGGTATGACGATCAAGGAAGCGCACGAATACATGGTGAAGTATTTCTGCTTGTATAGTTCGTATCGGTCTTTTTACGCATATGTAAAGAAGCAGAAACTTGATTGGTTTATGCCAATTGATATTTCAAAAAGTTAGGAGAAATGGGTATGAGAAAGAAAATACTTCTAGTTTTAATTCCTGTATTCTTAATGTCTGGATGCAAAAATACACAGGATGAACATGACATTGGACAAGTAGAAAATCTTGTAATCGAAACAATAGAACCAAATACAACCGGAAGAGTAACGGTGTATGTTGATGGCATTGCAGATTTTGAATATGCAGGAGAAATTAAAATCAAAAATGATGGAACCAACGGAGAAGAAATTGAAATCATTATTGATGCTGAAAACAAAAGCGTAAAAAGATAGGGTAAAAAATAAAGGTGAGTATGCGTAACTAAAAAATAGCAGCGGACTATATGTCTTGCCGGACTGTCCACTGCTCTTCACCTAAGGACATTATAACACATGCGTCCTTAGGAGACAAGGAGAACGATGTTATGTGTACGAAAAAAGAAGAATTAAGAGACACAATATTAACAGGTATGCAGCCATTTTTAAATGCGCCACTTATGGAGATTCTGAACCAAGTAGTAGTGCAGGCGCTCTTCGGGATTGAGGTGACAGAGAGTGAGACATTGCCGGCAACGATAGACGATACGAACCAGCGGATCATATCCATTTACATGACTAAGAAAGCTCCGAAGCTAAGTCCAAAGACAGTAGAGTATTATATGCTTACGGTTCGAAACTTTATCGAGTTCGTCCAGAAGTCCTTACTGGACGTATCTGACATGGATGTGGAGTTTTATTTACAGTCTTATGCACGTAAAGGTAATCAGGCAAGCACCTGCAATAACGAGCGCCGGAACTTAAGTGCTTTCTTCACTTGGATGCGTAAGAGCCATTTGAGAAGTGACAATCCGGTGGATAGCGTGGAACCGTATCGAGAGATGGACAAGCCTATTGACCATCTGAGCGATGGTGAACTGGAAGCATTGAGAGATGCGTGTAAGGTTAAGGTGAGAAATAAAGTAACAGACTTGGACGAGTATAAAGAGAGCCTTAGAGACAGGGCGTTGTTGGAGTTCCTCCGTAGCACAGCTGTGCGTGTATCTGAATGCGTATCGGTAAACGTACATGATATCAACTGGCAGTCTGGCGAGCTTATGGTCTATGGACAGAAAAACCGGACATGGAGAACCGTCTGCTTAGACGATACAGCAAAGTATCATTTGCGGAAGTACATCGACAGCCGGAACGATAAAGAACCGGCACTGTTTATTTCCAGCAAGAGAGACTGTAAGCGATTAGCGAAACCGGGAATTGAGAGTGCCATCGGAAGGATAGCAGAGCGGTCTGGACTTAAGAGACGAGTATATCCGCATCTCTTCAGGAAGACTACAGCGACCAACATGGTTAAGCGTGGCTGTCCGAGAGAACTGGTAGCGTTTTATCTTGGACACAAAAATGGAGATGCCCGGACGTTAAATAAACATTACGCTGCTACGACTCCGGATCAGGTGCTTGGAGCGTTTAGGAAGTACGGAGCGGCTGCATAGCAACCAGTAGTATAGAACCTATACCAGTAGTATAGATTTTAGGGCGAAAATCATAACCAGTAGTGCGTGTCCTATACTACTGGTTGGGTTAGATAGAATTAACTAAGTAACTAAATTAGGGTTTAATGGAGGCAAATGAGATGAAAAAAGAGATTATAAATTGTTTGACATGGTATGCGAACCGCGTAGCAGAAACTGTTCAGTATGAAACATGGAGTGACGAGTATGCAAGAAAAGAATTAAAAAAGAGTACACATACATTCCTCGAAGAGCTTAAGAAGCATATTGATTGGGACAATTTGTCTGACGAAGAATGTAAAGAGTTAAGGTTTTGGCGATGGGATACAGATGAGGGAATCGATGAAGAAATTGAAGCCTTGAAAGCGGGATGGGAAGGCAGTTGTGCGCAGAAAGAGGGACAAAGCCTTGATGAAAGAATAGTTGCTCTTGAGCGTACGAAAGGTATTCGTCTCATACCATTGTATCTTCTTCCGATTGTACCGATTGGAACAGAGCTCACTTCAATTGGAGGAGAAGTAGTCAAATATGATGGAGGTAATATAGACAAGGATATTAGATTTGGATGTATTGCTTACGGAATCAAGCTAAACTGAGATTTAGTGAGGTGATAAAAATATGCAAACTGTAGTTAGAACATATCCAACACCAGCGAGATGCAATTGCGATCCAGATTGTTGCAGAATTTTAGACAAATTATTGCGTGATGGTTGGAAAGTAATTATGTGTAACAAGATTGGGAACGATCTGGAATACATCCTGGAAAAGGATTAAGTCAAAGAATTGGAACAATTTTAGACTAAGAACACTTTTAGTTCAAGAAGAGGTGATTAGATGGACGAAAAGAAAGTTAGAGAAGCAATAGTAGGTCTTAAAAAAAGCAGCAGGTAGACTAAAAGCGAATGGATTTAAAACTGCTGGGCATTTAGATACAGCAATCGAAGCACTGGAAAAGCAGATTGCTAAGAAACCTGAGACTTAGTTGATTGTGACGTGGATGTATGGGTGTCAGAAAAAGGTATAGAAAGGGAATTGCGGTTAGAACCGTTTTAGGTGGATTATGGAAAGATTAACGGAAAGAAAATACGGAGAAATTGTCTCTGTAAAAAGAGAAGAAACTGGAATTAGTTGTAGTTCGTTTTGCAATAATTGTTCGCAAAGTACTGGAAACTGTAAATATGTAAAAGAAATGGTAGAAAAACTTGCAGAATACGAAGATTTAGTGGAGGATAGTGATGAAACAGTATAAGTGCATAAAGTCTTTTTGTGTAGATAACTACGATGGAGATGGATTCCTAATCGAAAACAGTTCAACTGTAATCGAAGAAGGAAAAGTTTATGAATTGGATAAAAGCGGACGCATGATGATTGGTGGAAAAGACCACGTTCATCTTGATTCTGTAGATGATGGTTCATGGTTGGAAATTACAAAAGGAACATTAAAAGAATGTTTTGAACTGTTGGAGGTGGAGTGATGAAGAAAACAACAGAACAAACTATTGATGATTGCATAAGTCGTCTAATTAAAGAGATAGCGATATGGGAACACCTGCAAGAGTATGGGTGCAATGATCCATTTTGGCCAGATGGCTGCAATATGAATCTAGTAAGGAATCATATCCTAAGTTACAAACAGCAAATAAGAGAGTTGTGCGAAAAGAATAACCTGCCACTTCCAGAGGGATATTATCTGCCAACACCACCGGAAGTAGATAATGATTATATGGCAACACTTAGCCAGAAGGAGCGCGTTAAAAGGTTAAAACAGCAAGGAAAACAGCTTAATCGCAAGAAGACGGCATATGATTTGGCACAGCAAAGTTTGTTTTAAAGGAGGAATAGCAATGAACGTACTAGAGAAGATTTTGGAAGAGATGAATAAAATCAAAGATGGAAATAGAAAAGAAAAATTATATGCAAAATATCCGGCAAAAAATAAAAGACAGGAAATCCTTAATATTTATTCACAAGGATATGAAGATGGGACAGATGATTTCTACAATGCGATTGTTCCACTGGTTCGTGCAGGAATTCCATTGATTTGTTCGCGCATGAGTGACAATGATGAACTAATAGACCGAAAAGCGTTAAAAGAGGAAATAGAAAGCCTAACAATGACGATTACTGGAATGAGAAGCGGAAAAACAATGACCATTCTGGCGTTGGAGGAATACAAAAAAAGTATATTAAGAATAATTGATGAGCAACCGACAGTATATGTGAATGATGGTTGGATTCCAGTAGAAGAGAGATTGCCGGAAGATGGGCAAGAAGTTTTAGTTTGGTATGAATACTTCCGATACGGAGAATACAATCGCATGTTTAAAACATATGGTATCGGTTGGCAATTTGATGGACATTGGAGCGGTGATGTAAGTGGAACCAAAGCAAGATGTATTGCATGGCAGCCACTTCCAGAACAATACAAGCCTGAACAACCAAAACCAGAGAAGAATACACAACAGGAAATAGAAGACTTCTGGATAGATAAGTAAAGGAGATTGATTATGCAAGGTGTTATAAAAATTAAAAATGTACCTGAGACGTGCAAAGACTGTATTTTTCATTCTTATTCTTTTGGGTGTAGGATAAAAAAGAAACCATTTGAAGGATATAAAGCAACTAGACCAGATTGGTGCCCGATTGAGGTGAATGAAAATGATGAACAGGAGAAGTGAAAAGGTAATCAATGCGGATTTTCAAAATTATCTCGGTTCGTTAGAAAAATGTAAGGTCGATGAACACGATTTAGAGGAATTCCATAGAAAACCGTATGATTTTCAAAGAGAAACACCGTCTGAATGGTTAAAAAGAAAAAATGTGACAATATAAGGAGAATAAATAGGCTTATGAGATTATGGAAATATTTATCCTCATTGACTAAGCCAGAACTTGAAGAATTAAGAGCGTTACTAAATTTATCTGATGATGAAATGCCAATTTTCGATGAGCTATCACACGGTAGAAGCAAGGTATGTGTTGCTGATAATTGCAAGATATCTGTTTCCACCGTTGATAACAGAATTAAGAGTATTCGCGCAAAAATGAATAAATTATAGGAAGGTGGTGTTAATATTGGATAAATTATCTCAAACAGAATTATTGAAACTTGCGTTGGAGGATGGTATAGTTGATATTAACACCATAACCAAGCAAATTGAGATGAATGAAAGAAAAAAATATCTTGAAATGCACAAATATGAAATTTGGCAAGGGGAAAAAGACAACAAATGGTATACTTACTTGCCGGATGATAAGAAAGGTAGGCGGTTGCTAAAACGGATTTCGTTGGAGTCGCTACAAGAGTGTATTATTTCCTATTATAAAGAGGAAAAATATAATCCAACGGTATATGATATTTTTAAAGAATGGATTGACGGTAAATTAGATCGTGACGAAATACAAAAATCTACTTGGGATAGATATTATAGACAATACGATGAAAGCATGAAGGACTTTGGGAAAAGAAAAATAAAATCCATTGAGGAATGTGACATTGAAGATTTTATACTTTCTGCTATCCATGAGAACGAGTTGACTTCAAAAGGGTATAGTAATCTACGGACATTAATTTATGGCACGTTTAAGAGGGCAAAAAAGAGAAAGCTGGTCGGATTTAGCATAACAGAAGTGATTTCAGATATGGAAATATCGAAAAAGAGTTTTAGAAAAAATATAAAACAAGACGAAGAGTTGGTATTTTCAGAAATTGAAAAGGACAAAATCATCAATCACATCAAAGATTCAAATATGGATATTATTTCCCTTGGTATACTTTTGTATTTTAAAACCGGTATGAGACCAGGGGAACTGGTAGCGATAAAACAGTCAGACATCAATGAACGTGTTATACATATATGCAGAACTGAAATTTGCTACAAAGATGAAAATAAGAAGAACGTATATGAGGTTCGTGATTTTCCTAAAACAGAAGCAGGGATACGAGATATAATTATTCCGACATCATCAAAATGGATTATTAAAAAAATAAAAATGATAAATCCATTTGGGGAATATCTATTTGAATTAAACGGGAAAAGGATAAGAACATATAGTTTTACATCAAGATTAAAGTCAATATGCAAAAAGCTAGATATTAGTCCAAAGTCTTTAAATAAAATAAGAAAAACTTATGCCACCACTTTAATAGATAGTGGAGTAGAAGAGTCTTTGATTATATCTCAAATGGGACATACAGATATTGATACAACGAAAAAATATTATTACAAAAATAGGAAAAATCTAGAGCAAAAAGAAAAGGCAATAGATATGGTTTCTAATCTATAAAAGTAATCAAAAAGTAATCAAAGGTAATCATAATAAAAATTGAAAAACCCTTATTTTTCAATGAATTTTTAGGTTTTGAAAGGGGTTCGATTCCCCTTGGAGTCACTGAAAACTCTATCGAAAGATAGAGTTTTTTTAGTATATTCAAAGAATTGATTCGTACATTGGAAGCATTTCGAGAGACGAATATTTTCGCTCTTGCCGCAAAGTTTGAGTATAAGTTATACTGAGTAAGGGGAACGATAAAAGTGCGAATCCGAAAAATATATGATAAATTTTTTATTTGTAACAGCCTTGGCAGTTGTCACTATTTATGATATAAAGGAGAAGAGGATACCGAATCTCTGTGTGTTGCTGATTGCTGTGCTGGCAGTTATAGACAGACTCATTTCAGGGAGAGGAAGCTTTGCGTCAGGGATATTTGACGTTCTGTGTGTGAGTACGCCGCTGCTTATGGTAGCAGTTATCACCAAGGGCGCATTTGGTGGCGGAGATGTGAAGCTGATGGCGGCGGGAGGGGTGTTTCTGGGCTGGAGGCTCATACTGACTGCGGCAGTTATTGCATTTATGACAGCAGGAAGTTATATTTTCGTGCAGATGTGTGTGAACAGGCAGGAAAATAAAAGAAAGACGCGAAAGAGTGAGATTGCGTTTGGACCATTTCTCTGTGAAGGAATGATCATCAGTCTTACGGCAGGAGAGAAGCTTATACAGTGGTATCTCGGACTGTCAGGATAGACTTGCAGTGTTATTTTTCATTGGAAATACAAAAAGATGAATATATGAAAGGGGATAAGCATATGTTATTTGTAGAATATCCAAAATGTACAACTTGCCAGCGGGCAAAGAAATGGCTGGATGAAAGAGGTGTAGAATACACAGACCGTCATATTAAGGAAGAAAATCCAACAGTAGAAGAATTGAAAGAATGGCATAAAAAAAGCGGACTTCCACTGAAAAGATTTTTTAACACAAGCGGTATGCTGTATAAAAGCATGTCATTGAAGGATAAGCTTCCGAATATGACCGAAGAAGAGCAGTATCAATTGCTTGCTGAAGACGGAATGCTGGTGAAGCGTCCGATCATTGTAGGTGAAGATTTTGTGCTGACAGGATTTAAAGAAAAAGAATGGGAAGAAGTCCTGTAAACGCTGAGTTTATGGGGAGATTTACGGGTGAAAAGGCGCCAGATTTGACAAAAAGGCGGAAAAATAGTATAGTAGTAAAACACGAAAAAATTTTGTAACCCAATAAACAATGATGATTAAGGAAAACAGTATGAAAATGAGATTAAAAAAACGGTTAGCAATAATATTAGCTTGTGTATGTGCCGTGTATACTCTCTGTCCGGTTTCCGTCAGCCGTGCGGATGAACTGGAGGATGCCCAAGGACAGTCCTCTGATCTGAAGAATGAGCTGGATAGTATCAATCAGGAACTTTTGGAGATCAGCAATAAGATTGCAGAAAATGAGTCAAAGATGGAGTCTATGGAAGGCGATATCATTAAGACGCAGGAGCAGTTATCAATTGCAAAGAAGAATGAAGAAGCACAATATGAGGATATGAAGGTTCGTATCCAATACATTTATGAAAATGACAGTGCTACAATGCTGAGTATGATTTTTTCGGCAGATAATCTGACAGATTTCGTAAATAAAATCGATTTTGTTCAGACAGTAAGTGACTATGACAGAGATATGCTGACAGAGCTTGTGACGCTTCGTGAGGCGATTGAAGAAGAGGAAACTCATCTGAAAGAACAAAAAGAATCTTATAAAGAAACGGAAGAACAGCTTTCACAGCAAAAGGAGAGCTTGAAAGTAAAAGCAGCAGCAACTTCTACAGACCTCAGTGAATTACAGACTAAGATTCAAGAATTAAAAGCGGCAGAGGAAAAGAAGAAGGAAGAAGCTGCAAAAGCAGAGAAGGCACCATCTTCTGATTCTTCCGGTCAGTCAGGAAATTCGGGAACAGGAAATAATTCGAATAACAGCTCAAGCTCAGGCGGCTCTTCATCGAATAAGAAATATAACTATCCTTCCGGTCCGGGGCAGTTGAACCCGTGGGTTGGAGTTGTGTATTTTAACGGTCACCGAGAAACCTATTATTCACAGAGGGTACTGCCGGGATATGGGTTAAAGATTCCGGGACGTCATGTCGCTTCCGATGGAACGATCCGAGACAGCTCCAATTACATCTGTGTAGCGGCACATCTTGATGAGTACAGCAGAGGACAAGTGGTACAAACTTCTCTTGGCCCGGGCAAGGTGTATGATACAGGCTGTGCAAAAGGAACGATTGATCTTTATACAGACTGGTAAACGGGATTATAATTAAAATGAATAAAGAAATCAAACACTGCAAGGACGCTGTTGGCTTTGCAGTGTTTTGTTATATATAAGACTTTATTTGTAAGCCGCAGTAGGCCACACAGTGGTGTTTTTCAAGGAAATTACTTGCAAATGAAGACAGAGTGACGTATAATAAAAACTCTTAAAAGAGATGAACCATTTTGATATATGAAGCTATAGGAGGAGTGTTTGTGAAGAGAGAATTAGTGATAGTCATTGATTTTGGCGGCCAGTATAATCAGCTTGTGGCAAGGCGCGTCAGAGAGTGTCATGTGTATTGTGAGATTTATTCTTATAAAACAGACCTTGCAAAGATTAAAGAAATGAATCCAAAAGGAATCATTTTGACCGGAGGCCCGAATAGTTGTTATGAAGAAAATTCTCCGACTTGTTCTAAAGAATTATTTGAACTTGGGATACCTGTACTTGGCCTTTGCTACGGAGCTCAGCTTATGCAGCATGTGCTCGGCGGTAAGGTGGCAAGAGCCGATGTAAGGGAGTATGGAAAGACAGAAGTATTGGTAGATAAGACATCCTCAAAAATATTTCAGGGAGTGTCTGAAAAAACGACATGCTGGATGAGTCATTTTGACACGATTTTCGAAGTGGCAGAAGGCTTTGAGATTACTGCGCATACGGCGGATTGTCCGGTGGCAGCAACAGAAAATGCAGAAGCAGGCCTGTACGGAATCCAGTACCATCCGGAAGTCCTTCATACAGTAGAAGGTACGAAAATGTTAAAGAACTTTGTGCTTGGTGTTTGCGGATGTTCCGGAGACTGGAGAATGGATTCTTTCGTGGAAGATTCTATTGTTAAAATTAGAAAAAAAGTGGGAAACGGAAAAGTGTTATGCGCATTGTCCGGTGGTGTGGATTCGTCCGTGGCAGCAGTCTTGATGTCTAAGGCAATCGGTTCTCAGCTTACTTGTGTATTTGTAGATCATGGTCTTCTTAGAAAAAATGAAGGGGATGAAGTGGAAGCTGTGTTTGGACCGGAAGGTGATTATGATCTGAATTTTATCCGTGTCAATGCACAGCAGAGATTTTATGATAAGCTTGCCGGTGTGTCCGAGCCGGAGAAAAAGAGAAAGATTATCGGTGAAGAATTTATCCGTGTATTTGAAGAAGAGGCAAAGAAAATCGGAGCTGTAGATTTCCTTGTGCAGGGAACGATTTATCCGGATGTGGTAGAAAGTGGACTCGGTGGAGAGTCTACGGTGATCAAATCTCATCATAACGTAGGTGGATTGCCGGAGTGCGTGGATTTCAAAGAAATTATAGAGCCGCTTCGTGATCTTTTTAAGGATGAAGTGAGAAAGGCGGGTCTGGAGCTTGGGATTCCTGAGCATCTTGTGTTCCGTCAGCCATTCCCGGGACCGGGACTCGGCGTGCGTATCGTCGGCGAAGTGACGGAAGAAAAGGTAAGAATCGTGCAGGATGCAGATGCAATTTACCGGGAAGAGATTGCATTTGCCGGACTGGATCGAAGCATCGGACAGTATTTTGCCGGACTTACGAATATGAGAAGTGTCGGCGTTATGGGTGATGAAAGAACTTATGATTACGCTGTGGCGCTCAGAGCGGTAAATACTATTGATTTTATGACCGCAGAAGCAGCAGAGGTTCCGTATGCGGTGTTGAATCGGGTGATGAGCCGGATTATCAATGAAGTAAAGGGCGTTAATCGCGTATTTTATGATTTGACGAGTAAGCCGCCGGGAACGATAGAGTTTGAGTAGCTTGAAAAATCGCGGAAAAGCCCATAAAT
>UMEO01011216.1_pt1 | contig 17712 bp, 10 predicted proteins | sample 1964781 | NCBI WGS metagenome assembly UMEO01 (sample SAMEA4836023, study PRJEB28245) | human gut metagenome | biome: gut microbiome; material: fecal sample | place: Denmark | collected 2008 | reverse complement strand
CTCCCTGCCGTAGCCGTTCAGCAATAGTCATTAATCTCTCCTTTTGTAGTGGTGAACGTTCGGCAATCTCCTCAATAAAACGGGTGAAACGGGAGGTATCGCCGCATTGCAGCAGATAATTAAACAGTGTTTGTAGCTGGCTGTCATTAGTGAAGCCTCTAACCAAAAGCGTGGTGATCCTGTCGACCATGCCGATTAAATCGCGGTCGCGAATATGCTTTTGAATCAGTTCCAGCAGAGCTATACGCCGATGTTGCATGATCTCATCGTCAGGTACGATGGTGATATCCACCAACGGAAAAGCTTCGGTGTACAACTGCCGGGCAAGTTGCGGATCGTCAAACTCATCCAGCCAGTTGAGTGAGTACGGGTAAGGCGAGGTTTCGCCATGATAAAACAGCAACGGCACCACCAGCGGGACTCTGTCATAGCCTTTGTCCAGGTGACGCTGCATGGCGGCAGTGGCATAGCGCATTAGCCGAAAAGCCATATTCTTTTCTGCAGAGCTTTGATGTTCAATCACGCAGTAGATATAGCCGTCACCGTCGCTGGTTTCCACGGACCACAAAACATCCGAGTAGTAAGCGCGTAAACTTTTTTCAATAAAACTAGTGGGTTCCAGGCGTAAGGTTTGCAGGTTGCAAAGCTTGCGCAGTGGTTCTGGTAAATGTATTTCGAGAAAATCCCGTGCGGTTTCGGGTGTGAACATAAAGGTTTTAAATACCGCATCATGCGGGGAGGAGGTTGTTGATTCGGTCATGGTTGTCCGTCACCTGATATTTATGATGACGCGACATTACGGTTATCCCAGGCCTTTGACATCTGCCAGTTTCAGCCTTTGCGAGACGTTTTCAGAGGAATTTTCACTGCGTTGCAACGCATACATTGGGCACGGAATCGTGTACGCAAAAATGCCCGGTAACCACATGCTTACCGGGCATCAGAAAGGAGTTTAAGCCAGCGCCTGGGCCAGTAGCGTAATCGGATGTTCGCAGCGAAGACTTGTGGACATCTCAATCTGCCATTTACAGGTTTCGCAGTCGGTGACCACCAGATCTGCGCCGCTTTCTTCTATCTGGCGGAACAGTGGTGCGCCGATGGCTTGTGAGGTGGGGTAGTTCTCTTTTTTGAAACCGTAAGTACCCGCAATACCGCAGCACTGGGAATCCAGCACCGTTAACTCAAGCCCCGGGATGTTACGCAACAGCTCCAGGGTGTAGAGCGTCCAGCCCATTTTTTCCATATGGCACGGAGTGTGATAAACCACTTTCAGCGGCAGCGGTTTCAGCGGTAACGTTTTGCCTTCGTCCAGCTTGCGCCACAGCCAGCGGGTTGCCAGTTCGATATGATCGCGCAAGCCTTTGTTGTCGACATTCAGCACTTCCGGGTATTCGTCGCGCAGGGCAAATGTACAGGTTGAGGAGGTGGCAATCACCGGAATGCCTTTTACTCCCACAGCTTCGCGGATCGACTCTACATTCGTAATTGCCTGTTTGCGTGCTTTATCGGTAAAGCCGTTGGCGATTAGCGGTACGCCGCAGCATTTTTCTTTGCTGAGCAGTTGTACACCGGTACCCATTGCGTTGAGCACTTTAATTAAATCTTTACCTAACTGCGGATGGTTGTAGTTAACGAAGCAGCCGTGAAAGAAAGCGACCTGGTCTTTATATTGTGCTTGCTGAGCCGCCACGCTGCGATACCAGCGACGGAACGTGCCGAAGGAGTATTTCGGTAGCGTGCGGCGATGATCGATTTTTAACGCCGCATCAAGCAGCTGCCGCACCGGTTTCAGCGAGGTAGCGGTGTTGACGATTGGTGCGAACGGCGTGGAAACGCTACCCATCAGGTCGGTATGACTCAACACAAAATTACGCAGCGACGGGCGCGTGGTGTCATATTTCGCCCGCGCGCGCTGGATAATATCGCCAATCTTCACATCGGACGGGCAGGCGACTTCACAACGTTTGCAGTTGATGCAATATTTCAGCGCCTCGTCATACAGTGCGCCATCTTTCAAACGCAGACGCTCGCCATCCGGCCCGGCTTGTTTTGGCCCTGGATAACCGGGATTCACCCGGCTCACCGGGCAGGCGGTGGTGCAGACGGTGCACTTAATGCAGTTTTCGAAGCTGGTGTCATTCATTGTTGGCCTCCTGCGCGTTGGGCAATCTGTTGAGCGGCATGTAAAGCACTGACGGCACAAACACCGCCGCCGCATCCCTGGGCGATGGGATCAAATCCGCCCAGCACCGAACCGATGGCAAACAGGTTTTCAATGGTTTGCCCTGCCTGTGACGTGCGTAGCGTCTCATCAGTGGTTACACCGAACTGCTGCCACGGTTGCGGCGCAAAAAAATCTCCCTTATACCATTCACCCCGCGTGGCGGTTTGTAGCACATCAAGGCCGAGAATCGGCTCTCGAATGCCGTTACGTTCCGCTACCAGTCCGCCACTAAAGAAACTGCCGCTGGCGAGAACCGCGAAACGTGGACGTAGCGGAATATCGGCGTGATTGCGGGTCCAGATTTCGTTCACTACGCCATTTTTACAGGTCACTTTTTTCACTTCATCGCCCGGCATCCACACGCCACCCTGGCGCACAAACTGGCGCTGTAACTGGTTTTGCAGACGAATGCCCAGCACGGAAGGCGGCAGCGTTGGCAAAAGCATCAGTGAACAAGGTAGTTTTTCATTCAACCAACGCCACAGTTTGTCATCGGCCAGACCGAAGCAGGCGGGCATCAGGATCATTTCGCAGGTATTGGCGACAGGAATAAGCGCATCAAGTAACAGCGGCCAGTTTTCTTCATTATCAAGGAAACGGGCGATATTCACCGCGCGAAATTCGGTGGCGTTATTGCGCAGCACATCCAGTTCCGGCAGCTCTATTTCTGCGGTTTCAACGGCAAGGCCGAGTTCACGCAACGAAGCTGCCGCAAGGTGCGCCTGAAAATCCATCAGGCCGCTAATTCCCACTACACATATTTTCTTCGCGGGCAGCGGCCAGACGGGGACTTCTGGCGAACTTAGCCAGGTAGAGCGCAGAGTGCCGAGCGGCGTAACCCGCTGGTGAGCAAGTTCTACGCTGCCCTGCAATTGCGCACCGCTTTCAGCGATTAATGCCTGCGCCTGGCAAGCGAGATCGAGCACGCGTTGTGGCTCGAGAAGGGAGTAAGGATGGGCTGGTGCCTGCTGACGCAAAGATTCCAGTCCACTGTGAATGTCTGTCACCGGTTGACCATCTGGCAGATGGCTCAGCAAATCCAGCGATCCGGATGAGAAATGCAGTGCGCTTTGACCACGAGTGACAATGGCACAGCGCAGGCCGTGTTTTTGCAGTTGCAGGCCACAGAGTAATCCGGCGAGGCCGCCGCCCATAATGACAGTATCAAAGCGCATCTTTCTGCTCCTTCTCCAGACCACACAATCCCTGATAAACCCAGCGGGTAAATTCGCTTTCGCGCAGTGCATCTCCCCAGGCGATGGGTTGCACGCCTTTCCAGCGTTCGTTAAGGAAGGTGGAAAGTTGCTCGATAGATTGCGCGGACGTCGTGACGTTAAAACGTTGCAGCAGTCCGGCAGCGCGGCAGGCGCAGAGTTCGCCCTGGCAGGTGCCCATCCCCACACGGGTACGACGGCGTAAATCCAGCAGGCTATTAACGTTTAAATTTTCTACCGCGTACTGCACTTCACCCGCAGTTACCGCTTCGCACTCACATACCAGGCTACGGTGCAGACGGCCTTCGCTCAGCCAGGCAGGCGTGCGATCGCCATGACGATAAACCGCAGAACCGCGCAGCGGGGCAGGCAGGGAGATGACTTTACGCAAGGTAACTTCAGCGGGTTCTTGTGAACCAGGCAGTGCCAGATCGGCAGTCGTACAGGGGCGCGTGTTGCCCAGTTTGCGGCATACCGCGTCGGTAGCCCATTCAGCCATCAGCCGATAGGTCATCAGTTTGCCACCGGTGATGGTGATAAATCCGTCCAGACCATCGCGTTCAGCATGGTCGAGCAGCACGATGCCACGGCTGACGTTACGTCCGCTCGGGTCGTCATCGCTGGCAACCAGCGGGCGCACGCCAGAATAGGCCCGCAAAATGCGCGTTTTCGCCATCACGGGGGCCAGTTTTTCCCCTTCACGCAGCAGAATATCAACCTCTTCTGCCGTCACTCGATTATCGTCAATCTCGTTGTAATCAATACGTAAAGAGGTGGTACCAATCAGCGAAATGGTATCGCCAGGCACCAGAATATCGGCGTCGGAAGGTTTACGGCAGCGGTTGATCACATGCTGGTTAATGCGGTGATCCATGATCAGCAGCGATCCTTTCGCCGGGAACATGCGAATGCGCAGATCGGCATATTCGGCAATGTGTTGCCCCCAGATCCCAGCGGCATTAACCACGACAGGTGCATGAAGGGCCTGAGTTTCGCCGGTGAGATGGTTACGTACACGAACACCGCACACCGTCGCGCCTTCACGAATCAGCCCCGTGACTTCATGAGCGGTAAGGATAACGGCACCGTGTTCTTTGGCATCCAGCATGTTTGCTGCGGTCAGACGAAATGGATCAACGGTGCCATCCGGAACTTTCACCGCGCCAATCAGTGCCGGGTTAACGGCAGGTTCGATAATGCGCGCTTGCTGCGGGTCTATAGCTTCTGCGCTGATCCCTGCTTCTTCGCAGGCGCGAATAAAAGTGGCCTGGAAGGAGAGGTCATCTTCCGGCAGGGTGATAAACAGGCCGTTGGTTGGTTCAACGCAGTGACGTGCAATGCGTTTCAGGATCTGGTTTTCACTAATGCATTCGCGGGCCGATTCCGCATCGGTTACCGCATAGCGCGCACCGCTGTGCAGCAGGCCGTGGTTACGCCCGGTGGCACCGGTTGCGATGTCGTGGCGCTCAACCAAAATCACGCGCAGCCCGCGCAGGGCACAGTCGCGGGCAATCCCGGCTCCCGTTGCGCCGCCGCCAATGATAATCACGTCACTTGATTGCGAGTCGCGAGTTTTCATTGTTATCCCTCTGAAGTTCGTTTTTTACCATTTAGCCATAGTAAAAACATGAATTGTTTGATTTCGCGCACATTCGCTCATAATTCGAAAGTGAAACGTGATTTCATGCGTCATTTTGAACATTTTGTAAATCTTATTTAATAATGTGTGCGGCAATTCACATTTAATTTATGAATGTTTTCTTAACATCGCGGCAACTCAAGAAACGGCAGGTTCTCTCACTGAATCAGGCTGTTAATCATAAATAAGACCACGGGCCACGGAGGCTATCAATGTTGAGTATTTTTAAACCAGCGCCACACAAAGCGCGCTTACCTGCCGCGGAGATCGATCCGACTTATCGTCGATTGCGCTGGCAAATTTTCCTGGGGATATTCTTTGGCTATGCGGCTTACTATTTGGTTCGTAAGAACTTTGCGCTTGCTATGCCTTATCTGGTTGAGCAGGGATTCTCACGCGGTGATTTAGGTTTTGCCCTTTCGGGGATCTCGATTGCTTATGGATTTTCGAAATTCATCATGGGTTCGGTATCGGATCGCTCGAATCCGCGTGTTTTCCTGCCCGCAGGTTTGATTCTGGCGGCGGCAGTGATGTTGTTTATGGGCTTTGTGCCATGGGCGACGTCGAGCATTGCGGTGATGTTTGTACTGTTGTTCCTCTGCGGTTGGTTCCAGGGGATGGGGTGGCCGCCGTGTGGTCGTACTATGGTGCACTGGTGGTCGCAGAAAGAACGTGGCGGCATTGTGTCAGTGTGGAACTGTGCGCACAACGTCGGTGGTGGTATTCCGCCGCTGCTGTTCCTGCTGGGGATGGCCTGGTTCAATGACTGGCATGCGGCGCTCTATATGCCTGCTTTCTGCGCCATTCTGGTGGCATTATTCGCCTTTGCGATGATGCGCGATACCCCGCAATCCTGTGGCTTGCCGCCGATCGAAGAGTACAAAAATGATTATCCGGACGACTATAACGAAAAAGCGGAACAGGAGCTGACGGCGAAGCAAATCTTCATGCAGTACGTACTGCCGAACAAACTGCTGTGGTATATCGCCATCGCCAACGTGTTCGTTTATCTGCTGCGTTACGGCATCCTCGACTGGTCACCGACTTATCTGAAAGAGGTTAAGCATTTCGCGCTAGATAAATCCTCCTGGGCCTACTTCCTTTATGAATATGCAGGTATTCCGGGCACTCTGCTGTGCGGCTGGATGTCGGATAAAGTCTTCCGTGGCAACCGTGGGGCAACCGGCGTTTTCTTTATGACACTGGTGACCATCGCGACTATCGTTTACTGGATGAACCCGGCAGGTAACCCAACCGTCGATATGATTTGTATGATTGTTATCGGCTTCCTGATCTACGGTCCTGTGATGCTGATCGGTCTGCATGCGCTGGAACTGGCACCGAAAAAAGCGGCAGGTACGGCAGCGGGCTTTACCGGGCTGTTTGGTTACCTGGGCGGTTCGGTGGCGGCGAGCGCGATTGTTGGCTACACCGTGGACTTCTTCGGCTGGGATGGCGGCTTTATGGTAATGATTGGCGGCAGCATTCTGGCGGTTATCTTGTTGATTGTTGTGATGATTGGCGAAAAACGTCGCCATGAACAATTACTGCAAGAACGCAACGGAGGCTAATGGCATGAAATTGACGCTGAAAAACCTTAGCATGGCGATCATGATGAGCACTATAGTCATGGGAAGCAGTGCAATGGCGGCGGACAGCAACGAAAAAATAGTCATCGCCCATCGCGGTGCCAGTGGATATTTGCCGGAGCATACGCTGCCAGCAAAAGCGATGGCGTATGCGCAGGGAGCGGATTATCTGGAACAGGATTTGGTGATGACCAAAGACGACAATCTGGTTGTTCTGCATGACCATTACCTCGATCGTGTTACTGATGTTGCCGATCGTTTCCCGGATCGGGCGCGCAAAGACGGTCGTTACTACGCGATAGATTTCACGCTGGATGAAATTAAGTCGTTGAAATTTACCGAAGGTTTCGATATTGAAAACGGTAAAAAAGTGCAGACTTATCCGGGGCGTTTCCCAATGGGTAAGTCCGACTTCCGGGTGCACACCTTTGAAGAAGAGATTGAATTTGTTCAGGGGTTAAATCACTCTACCGGGAAAAATATCGGTATTTATCCAGAAATCAAAGCGCCGTGGTTCCATCATCAGGAAGGGAAGGATATTGCGGCAAAAACGCTGGAAGTGCTGAAGAAATATGGTTACACCGGTAAAGACGATAAAGTTTATTTGCAATGTTTTGATGCTGATGAGCTGAAGCGTATTAAGAATGAGCTGGAACCCAAAATGGGCATGGAGCTCAATCTGGTACAGCTGATTGCCTATACCGACTGGAATGAAACGCAGCAGAAACAGCCGGATGGAAGCTGGGTTAATTACAACTACGACTGGATGTTTAAGCCGGGTGCCATGAAACAGGTGGCGGAATATGCAGATGGTATTGGTCCGGATTACCATATGTTGATTGAGGAGACATCGCAGCCGGGTAATATCAAACTCACTGGCATGGTGCAAGATGCTCAGCAGAATAAACTGGTAGTGCATCCTTATACCGTGCGGTCAGATAAACTGCCTGAATACACTCCTGATGTGAATCAGTTATATGATGCTCTGTATAACAAAGCGGGTGTAAATGGACTGTTTACTGATTTCCCTGATAAGGCAGTAAAATTTCTTAATAAAGAGTAATGTTACTGCAGGATGGCGTTCATGCGCCATCCTGTCTCATATCAAATTTTTCCAATCGCCACTAATTGTTCCATGCACATTTGTAGTAAAAACAGTGGACTGCCTTCTACCGGCTTTTCTTTAGCCAGCAACGAAATCTGTCGATAGAAAGTTGGTTCGAGAGGAACGGAACACAATTCACCTGCAATGCTTTTCAGCGTTAACTCTGGTTGTAAGGCGATGCCTAATCCCTGTCGAATAAAATTCATCGCTGTATCCGCCTGATTAAATTCACATTTTATCTGCTGGGCGCACTATTAGTGGTAGTGGCTGGTGGAATCTATGCGCTGCAAATGAAGGGTAAAAGCGGTGTCAAGCTAGTAGTGGCAAAAGAAATTCATTAATACGACACGTTTCATTAAGATTTTCCTCAGGTAACCACCTATAGTCATTGTCGTTAATAAAAATGACAGGCGATAGGGTATGGCAGTTTCAGCAAAGTACGACGAATTTAATCACTGGTGGGCAACAGAGGGCGACTGGGTTGAAGAGCCTAACTATCGCCGTAATGGTATGAGCGGGGTGCAATGCGTCGAGCGCAACGGCAAAAAGCTGTATGTAAAGCGCATGACGCATCATCTGTTTCATTCCGTACGTTATCCGTTCGGCCGACCAACGATTGTCCGTGAGGTTGCGGTAATTAAAGAACTGGAACGGGCCGGTGTCATCGTGCCGAAGATCGTTTTTGGTGAAGGGTGAAAATTGAGGGTGAATGGCGAGCGTTGCTGGTGACTGAAGATATGGCGGGGTTCATCAGCATTGCTGACTGGTATGCCCAGCATGCAGTATCGCCTTATTCTGACGAAGTACGGCAAGCCATGTTGAAAGCAGTGGCGCTGGCGTTTAAGAAAATGCATAGCATTAATCGTCAGCATGGCTGTTGTTATGTTCGCCATATCTATGTGAAAACAGAAGGTAATGCAGAAGCTGGTTTTCTTGACCTGGAGAAAAGTCGTCGCCGCTTGCGTCGCGATAAAGCGATTAATCATGACTTCCGCCAGCTGGAAAAATATCTGGAGCCAATCCCCAAAGCGGACTGGGAGCAGGTGAAAGCGTATTACTACGCCATGTAATCGTTGTAGGCCAGATAAGACGCATAAGCGTTGTATCTGGCACTACAACCAATTCACATCTCGATTTCAATATCGCCTTTTGCCCGGCAACAACAGGGCAAAATTTCCCCCGGCTGAATAAAGGCTAACGGTTCGGCAATCCAGTCAACTTGACCTGCAACCAGGCGTGTGCGACAGGAGCCGCAGTAACCTTCGCGACACTGGTACTCAACCGCCACATTGTGGGATTCCAGCGCCGCCAGAAGGGAAGGGTGTTCATCCTGGCACAGCAGTTGTGTGCCAGTGATGCGCAGGGTAACGCGGGCCATCAGAGCTGGAAGTTACTCAAATCGTCGGTGTCCACTTCCGAGTCAATCTGCCCGACCAGATAAGAACTGACTTCCACTTCCTGCGGAGCAACCTGCACGTTATCAGACACCAGCCAAGTGTTGATCCACGGGATCGGGTTGGAGCGCGTCTGGAACGGCAGATCCAAACCGACTGCCTGCATACGGATATTGGTGATGTATTCAACGTACTGGCAGAGAATGTCTTTATTCAGACCAATCATCGAACCGTCGCGGAACAGATAATCCGCCCAGTCTTTCTCCTGTTGAGCTGCCTGAACAAACAGGTCATAGCACTCCTGCTTACACTCTTCGGCAATTTCCGCCATCTCAGGATCGTCCGCGCCGCTGCGCAGCAGATTCAGCATATGCTGGGTGCCGGTCAGGTGCAGGGCTTCGTCGCGGGCAATCAGGCGAATAATTTTGGCGTTGCCTTCCATCAATTCGCGTTCTGCAAATGCGAAGGAACAAGCAAAGCTGACGTAGAAACGAATCGCTTCCAGCGCGTTAACGCTCATCAGGCAGAGATACAGTTTTTTCTTCAGCTCGCGCAGGCTAACGGTCACAGTTTTACCGTTAACGGTGTGGGTACCTTCGCCCAGCAGATGCCAGTAGCTGGTCATTTCGATCAGCTCATCGTAATAGCTGGAGATCCCTTCCGCACGTTTCTGGATCTGCTCGTTGGTGACGATATCGTCAAACACAACAGACGGATCGTTAACGATATTACGAATGATATGAGTATAGGAACGGGAATGAATCGTTTCTGAGAACGCCCAGGTTTCGACCCAGGTTTCCAGTTCCGGAATAGAAATAAGCGGCAATAGCGCCACGTTCGGGCTACGACCCTGAATGGAATCCAGCAGCGTCTGATATTTCAGGTTGCTGATAAAGATGTGTTTTTCGTGCTCCGGCAGCGCCTGGTAATCTATACGGTCGCGGGAGACGTCAACTTCTTCCGGACGCCAGAAGAAAGAGAGCTGCTTTTCGATCAGCTTTTCGAAGATGTCATATTTTTGCTGATCGTAGCGAGCCACGTTGACCGGCTGACCAAAGAACATCGGTTCTTTGAGCTGATCATTTTTCGTCTGTGAAAAGGTGGTATATGCCATGAGTGTGTCCTGTTGGGAGTTTAATGCCGGATAAGGCATTTTACGCCGCATCCTGTGCCTGATGCGACGCTGGCGCGTCTTATCAGGCCTACAAATCCGAGCCGTAGGCCGGATAAGGCGTTCACGCTGCATCCGGCACCCGGAGCCTGATGCGACGCTGGCGCGTCTTATCAGGCCTACAAACCGAGCCGTAGGCCGGATAAGGCGTTTACGCCGCATCCGGCATCTCAATATCAGATCTTACATGCGCCGCTTTCGCAGCCATCGTCCTGGATTGACGGCACCAGATCGTCTTGTGCGTCTTCAGCGCCGTCACGGGTGTTCTGATAATACAGTGTTTTGACCCCGAATTTGTAGGCGGTGAGCAGGTCTTTCAGCAACTGCTGCATCGGCACTTTTCCTGACGGGAAGCGTGACGGATCGTAGTTGGTGTTGGCAGAGATCGACTGATCGATAAATTTCTGCATGATACCCACCAGTTGCAGATAACCATCGTTACCCGGCATTTCCCACAGCAGCTCATAGGCGTCGTGCAGGTGCTCGTAGTCCGGCACCACCTGGCGCAAAATACCGTCTTTCGACGCTTTGATGCTGACGTAACCGCGCGGCGGTTCAATACCGTTAGTGGCGTTAGAGATCTGCGAAGAAGTCTCGGACGGCATCAGAGCAGAAAGCGTGGAGTTACGCAGACCGTGCGTTTTGATTGACTCACGCAGAGCTTCCCAGTCGTAATGCAGCGGCTCATTAGCGATGGTATCCAGATCTTTCTTATAGGTATCGATCGGCAGGATCCCTTTCGCGTAAGTGGTTTCGTTAAACCACGGGCACGCGCCTTGCTCTTTCGCCAGCTCATTAGAGGCTTTCAGCAGGTAATACTGAATGGCTTCGAAGGTTTTATGCGTCAGGTTGTTGGCGCTGCCGTCGGAGTAGCGTTTACCGTGCTTCGCCAGGTAGTAAGCGAAGTTGATCACACCAATACCCAGCGTACGACGACCCATCGCTCCACGTTTGGCGGCCGGGATCGGGTAATCCTGATAATCCAGCAGCGCGTCAAGTGCACGAACCGCCAGAATTGCCAGCTCTTCCAGTTCATCCAGGTTATTAATTGCGCCCAGGTTGAAAGCAGACAGCGTACACAGCGCGATTTCACCGTTCTCGTCGTTGACGTCGTTCAGCGGTTTGGTCGGCAGGGCTATCTCCAGGCACAGGTTAGACTGACGCACTGGCGCGATGGCCGGATCAAACGGGCTATGGGTATTGCAGTGGTCAACGTTCTGAATATAGATACGACCGGTAGACGCACGTTCCTGCATCATCAGCGAGAACAGCTCAACGGCTTTCACACGCTGCTTGCGGATGCTGTCGTCTTTCTCATATTTGGTATACAGACGTTCAAACTCTTCCTGATCGGCGAAGAACGCGTCGTACAGCCCCGGTACGTCGGACGGGCTGAACAGGGTGATATCTTCACCTTTCAGCAGACGGGTATACATCAGTTTGTTGATTTGTACCCCGTAGTCCATATGACGCACGCGGTTGCCTTCCACACCACGGTTGTTTTTCAACACCAGCAGGCTTTCCACTTCCAGATGCCACATCGGGTAGAACAGCGTTGCCGCACCGCCGCGCACACCGCCCTGAGAGCAGGATTTCACCGCTGTCTGGAAATGTTTGTAGAACGGAATGCAGCCGGTATGGAACGCTTCACCACCGCGAATCGGGCTACCCAGCGCACGAATACGCCCGGCGTTGATGCCGATCCCGGCACGCTGGGAAACGTATTTAACAATCGCGCTGGAGGTGGCGTTGATGGAATCCAGGCTGTCACCGCACTCGATCAGTACGCAGGAGCTGAACTGACGAGTCGGGGTACGCACGCCGGACATGATTGGCGTCGGCAGCGAAATTTTAAATGTGGAAACCGCGTCGTAAAAACGCTTCACATATTGCAGGCGCGTTTCACGCGGGTAGTTCGAGAACAAGCACGCGGCAACTAGAATATAAAGGAACTGGGCGCTCTCATAGATTTCGCCGGTCACGCGGTTCTGTACCAGATATTTGCCTTCCAGCTGCTTAACGGCAGCATAAGAGAAGGTCATATCACGGTCGTGATCGATAAAGGTGTCCATCTGCTTGAACTCTTCTTCCGTGTAGTCTTCCAGCAGATGATTATCGTATTTGCCCATCTCGACCATTTTCACCACGTGGTCGTACAGCGCAGGCGGCTCAAACTGGCCGTAGGCTTTTTTACGCAGGTGGAAGATCGCCAGGCGCGCGGCGAGATACTGATAATCCGGCGCATCACGGGAGATCAGGTCTGCGGCAGCCTTGATAATGGTTTCGTGGATGTCAGAGGTCTTGATACCGTCATAAAACTGAATGTGGGAGCGCAGCTCGACCTGGGAAATCGAAACGTTATGCAGTCCTTCTGCCGCCCAATCCAGAACGCGATGGATTTTGTCGAGATTGATGCGCTCTGTGCTACCGTCGCGCTTTGTCACCAGCAGATTCTGATTCATGTATGTCGTACCTGTTTTTGGAATTCTTTCCGCAATAGTTTCATGCAGACTACCTGTAGTACGGGAAGCTGCTTAGAACACTATATATAGGGGGTATGTTTGGGATTCACTGCAAGATAGTGTGAAAATGACCCTCTTGCAAGTGCATAACTTTGTGGATAACTCAGGAAGGAAAAAGTGGCTTTCGCGCACCTTAGGTCAGACAAGGTGTCCGGGAAAGTCAATGGGAAGAGAAAAATTTGTTAAAAATAACTGTTCGGCGATTTCTTGAACGGCATAATAGGTTAGATAAATTGATATAGATGGCTTATTAATCTTTTTGCTAATGATTGCAAAAATTGATCTAAGCACGAGTCATCACATAATCTGATGTATCAGTTGTGGTCAATATATAAGCGAATGTAAGAGATTGTTGATGGCGAAATGGTTGTTTTCTATTCGGTTATTGTTAAATGCTAAGCCATTTTGTTAATTTACCTTATATTATAAGAAAATTATTCATGACTTTAATTTAGTTTAAATATAACTGATATCCCTGAAGGTTATTAACTTGAATTATGACGCACTGATATTATTCATCAAATAATAACAAAATAGCCATTGCACCGGGTTGAACAATTTACAAAAGAAAGATATTCCATATCGTATAATGCGATTAAATACGCCGTCTTATAGAAAATGATGGTTAGATTAATATGCGGATTATCTTTCTACGCAAGGAGTATTTATCTTTACTCCCGTCAATGATTGCATCTCTTTTCTCTGCTAACGGTGTCGCGGCGGTCACTGATTCATGCCAGGGATATGATGTCAAAGCGAGTTGTCAGGCCAGCAGGCAAAGCCTTTCAGGCATTACGCAGGACTGGAGTATCGCTGATGGGCAATGGCTGGTTTTTTCGGATATGACCAATAACGCCAGCGGTGGGGCCGTATTTTTGCAACAAGGAGCGGAATTTTCGCTATTACCAGAAAATGAAACTGGAATGACTCTGTTTGCCAATAACACCGTTACAGGAGAATATAATAACGGCGGGGCCATATTTGCTAAAGAAAACTCAACGCTGAATCTTACTGATGTTATTTTTTCCGGTAACGTCGCAGGCGGCTATGGTGGCGCAATCTATTCTTCTGGTACTAACGATACTGGTGCCGTCGATTTACGTGTCACTAACGCCATGTTTCGCAATAACATCGCTAATGATGGCAAAGGTGGCGCAATTTATACCATTAATAATGACGTTTATTTAAGTGATGTTATTTTTGATAACAACCAAGCATATACATCAACAAGTTACAGTGATGGCGATGGCGGGGCAATCGATGTTACCGATAATAATAGCGACAGCAAGCATCCTTCAGGTTATACGATAGTAAATAACACTGCCTTTACAAATAACACTGCCGAAGGTTATGGCGGGGCGATATATACCAATAGCGTGACGGCTCCCTATCTTATTGATATTTCTGTTGATGACAGCTACAGCCAGAACGGAGGCGTGTTAGTCGATGAGAACAATAGCGCAGCAGGCTATGGAGATGGTCCTTCCTCTGCGGCGGGTGGCTTTATGTATCTCGGCTTAAGTGAAGTTACCTTTGATATTGCCGACGGAAAAACGCTGGTTATTGGCAATACAGAGAATGACGGAGCTGTTGACTCTATTGCTGGTACCGGGTTAATCACCAAAACAGGTTCCGGCGATCTGGTACTTAATGCAGATAACAATGACTTTACTGGTGAGATGCAGATTGAAAACGGTGAAGTTACCCTGGGCCGCAGCAACTCCCTGATGAATGTCGGCGATACGCATTGCCAGGACGATCCGCAAGACTGCTACGGTCTGACGATAGGGAGTATTGATCAGTATCAGAATCAGGCTGAGCTAAACGTTGGCTCGACCCAACAAACTTTTGTGCACGCATTGACGGGCTTTCAGAATGGCACTTTAAATATCGATGCTGGTGGCAACGTTACTGTTAATCAGGGCAGTTTTGCTGGCATCATCGAAGGTGCTGGTCAGCTCACCATTGCGCAAAACGGCAGCTACGTGCTGGCAGGGGCGCAGTCGATGGCGCTAACCGGCGATATAGTCGTTGATGATGGTGCGGTGCTTTCGCTGGAAGGCGACGCGGCAGATCTTACCGCTCTCCAGGACGATCCGCAGTCGATCGTGTTAAACGGCGGTGTGCTCGATCTCTCTGATTTCTCCACCTGGCAGAGCGGCACATCATACAACGATGGCCTTGAAGTCAGTGGCAGCAGCGGAACGGTTATCGGCAGTCAGGATGTGGTAGATCTTGCAGGTGGCGACAATTTGCATATCGGCGGCGACGGGAAAGATGGCGTCTACGTGGTGGTCGATGCGAGCGACGGGCAGGTAAGTCTGGCAAACAATAATAGTTATTTGGGCACAACACAAATCGCCTCCGGTACGCTGATGGTGAGCGACAACTCGCAGCTTGGAGATACCCACTATAACCGCCAGGTTATCTTTACCGATAAGCAACAAGAAAGCGTGATGGAGATTACCTCCGACGTTGACACGCGTTCAGATGCGGCAGGCCACGGACGTGATATTGAAATGCGCGCCGACGGTGAAGTGGCAGTTGATGCGGGGGTAGACACGCAGTGGGGCGCACTGATGGCTGACAGCAGCGGGCAGCATCAGGATGAGGGTAGCACATTGACTAAAACGGGGGCTGGTACACTGGAGCTGACCGCCAGCGGTACAACGCAGTCGGCGGTACGTGTCGAAGAAGGCACCCTGAAAGGTGATGTTGCTGATATCCTTCCTTATGCTTCGTCACTGTGGGTTGGTGATGGGGCAACGTTCGTTACTGGCGCGGATCAGGATATTCAGTCAATTGATGCTATTTCCAGCGGCACTATCGACATCAGCGATGGTACGGTTTTGCGCCTGACCGGGCAGGATACTTCCGTCGCCCTTAATGCCTCACTATTTAACGGCGATGGGACGCTGGTGAATGCCACCGATGGTGTGACGTTGACAGGTGAGCTTAATACCAACCTTGAAACTGACAGCCTGACTTATCTTTCCAACGTGACGGTTAATGGCAATCTGACCAATACGTCCGGTGCGGTTAGCCTGCAAAATGGCGTCGCTGGCGATACGCTGACGGTAAACGGTGATTATACCGGCGGCGGTACGCTACTGCTCGATAGCGAATTAAACGGCGATGACTCGGTAAGCGATCAATTGGTGATGAACGGTAATACTGCTGGCAACACAACTGTGGTGGTTAACTCCATTACAGGGATTGGTGAGCCGACATCGACAGGCATTAAAGTGGTTGATTTCGCAGCTGATCCCACGCAGTTTCAAAACAATGCGCAGTTCAGTCTGGCAGGCAGCGGCTACGTCAATATGGGAGCGTATGACTACACGCTGGTGGAAGATAACAACGACTGGTATCTGCGATCGCAAGAAGTAACGCCGCCATCGCCACCTGATCCAGACCCGACTCCCGATCCTGATCCCACGCCGGATCCTGATCCAACACCCGACCCGGAACCTACGCCTGCTTACCAGCCGGTGTTGAATGCCAAAGTTGGCGGTTATCTCAATAACCTGCGGGCGGCAAATCAGGCGTTTATGATGGAGCGACGCGATCACGCAGGTGGCGATGGTCAGACGCTGAATTTACGTGTTATCGGCGGAGATTATCATTACACAGCAGCGGGGCAACTGGCTCAACATGAAGACACTTCTACGGTGCAACTTAGCGGCGATCTGTTTAGCGGGCGCTGGGGCACGGATGGCGAGTGGATGCTTGGGATTGTTGGTGGCTACAGCGATAACCAGGGCGACAGCCGCTCGAATATGACCGGAACTCGCGCCGATAACCAGAACCACGGTTATGCCGTTGGGCTGACATCAAGCTGGTTTCAGCACGGTAATCAGAAGCAAGGGGCCTGGCTGGATAGCTGGCTGCAATACGCGTGGTTTAGCAATGATGTTTCCGAACAAGAAGATGGCACAGATCATTACCACTCGTCGGGGATTATCGCCTCGCTGGAGGCGGGGTATCAGTGGTTACCGGGGCGTGGTGTGGTGATTGAACCGCAGGCGCAGGTGATTTATCAGGGCGTGCAGCAGGATGATTTTACCGCCGCTAACCGTGCGCGCGTGTCACAATCGCAGGGTGATGATATTCAGACGCGGCTGGGTTTACACAGCGAATGGCGTACCGCTGTTCATGTCATACCAACATTAGATCTGAATTATTATCACGATCCCCATTCGACGGAAATTGAAGAGGATGGCAGCACTATCAGTGACGATGCGGTGAAGCAACGGGGTGAAATAAAAGTGGGAGTCACGGGCAATATCAGTCAGCGAGTGTCCCTGCGCGGCAGCGTGGCGTGGCAGAAAGGGAGTGATGATTTTGCCCAGACGGCAGGGTTTTTGTCGATGACGGTGAAATGGTAATCACTGTCTAGTCGGCACGGTTGCCGGATGCGGCGTAAACGCCTTATCCGGCCTACGGGGAGCATTTGTAGGCCTGATAAGACGCGGCAAGCGTCGCATCAGGCATTGGCGCGGCCAAACATCAACCTCACTTATTCTGCGTGTGCAGCATATAGTTCACATCCACGCCGGGGCCGAGTTTAAAAGTATTAGTGATCGGGTTGTAATGCAGCCCAGTGATATGCCGCTCTTTTAAACTGGTCTGATCCACCCAGCCCAGCAATTCTGCCGGTTTAATAAACTTCTTCACATCATGCGTGCCTTTGGGCACCATGCGCAAAATATATTCCGCACCAACCACCGCCATCAGCCATGACTTGCCGTTGCGGTTAAGTGTCGAGAAAAAGACATCGCCGCCTGGTTTCACCAGTTGCGCACAGGCTCTGACCACTGACTGCGGATCGGGGACGTGCTCCAGCATCTCCAT
>UMEO01011777.1_pt1 | contig 18023 bp, 20 predicted proteins | sample 1964781 | NCBI WGS metagenome assembly UMEO01 (sample SAMEA4836023, study PRJEB28245) | human gut metagenome | biome: gut microbiome; material: fecal sample | place: Denmark | collected 2008 | reverse complement strand
CGCCGCCGCTACGCAAGTGGATGGTACGCAAATGTCTTTGCTGTCAGTACCAGAAGAAACTTCGCCTGCGGTCGAAGCTCTGGAAAATCTTGATCCGGATTCACTCACCCCGCGTCAGGCGCTGGAGTGGATTTATCGCTTGAAGAGCCTGGTGTAATAACAATTCCCGATAGTCTTTTGCTATCGGGAATATTAACGACAACTGACGAATAAAATAAAAACACCCTGTATAATAGGAAAGCTTATTTTACAGGGTAAAACCATGCCATCTACACGCTATCAAAAAATCAATGCCCATCACTATCGCCATATATGGGTCGTTGGTGATATTCATGGTGAATATCAGTTATTACAATCCCGCTTACATCAACTCTCTTTTTTCCCCGAAATCGACTTACTTATTTCTGTCGGCGATAATATTGATCGTGGACCGGAGAGTCTTGACGTCCTGCGCCTGCTAAACCAACCCTGGTTTACGTCGGTTAAAGGCAACCACGAAGCGATGGCGCTTGAGGCATTCGAAACTGGCGATGGCAATATGTGGCTTGCCAGCGGTGGTGACTGGTTTTTCGATTTAAATGATTCAGAGCAACAAGAGGCAATAGATCTGTTGCTGAAATTCCATCACCTTCCACATATTATTGAAATCACTAACGACAACATAAAATATGCCATCGCACATGCAGATTATCCGGGGAGTGAATATCTCTTTGGTAAAGAAATAGCGGAGAGCGAATTACTCTGGCCTGTTGATCGTGTGCAGAAATCGCTTAATGGCGAGTTACAACAAATAAACGGCGCTGATTATTTTATATTTGGACATATGATGTTTGATAACATTCAGACGTTCGCTAACCAGATTTATATTGATACCGGATCGCCGAACAGCGGGCGGCTGTCATTTTATAAAATAAAGTAGTCTCATGCTTCTTCTGTGAAGCATGAGTAACCCGGTGTTATTGCAGGCCATTATTCATTTTTCGCTACCAGCAAAGAGAGATCCTGCTTCACCAGCGCGCGACTGGCACTCTCCGGCAAACCGTCGTCTGTAATAATCTGATCAAACTCGCTTAATGGTAACGCCAGCCATGTCGCCACCTGACCATATTTCGTCGCATCACAGACCAAAACTCGCTGGCGGCTGGCACTGGCAATCGCCCGTTTCACCGTGACTTTATCTTCCGCTGGCGTAGAAATCCCCCGCACACTCCATGACGATGCAGAAATAAAAGCCTGATCAATCATCAGGCTGCGCAGCATGGTCGCAGCGGCTTCCCCGACACAGGAACGGTTTTCCCGACACACTGCACCGCCAGTGTGAATAATTGTGCAATTACTGTTGTCGAGCAAGTAGTCCGCAATAACGAAATCGTTTGTGACCACAGTCAGTGACTCCATGTGAATCAGATGCTGTGCTATCGCTAACGTGGTCGTTCCCGCATCCAGATAGATACAACTTCCCGGCTGAACAAGACTTGCCGCCAGCTTGCCAATAGCCGCTTTTTGCGTCATTGCCAGCGCAGTTTTTACCTGATGAGAAGGTTCATGCGCCACGCGTCCCGGAGACTGGACGCCTCCGGACACCAGCACAACGGCTCCCTGCTGCTCCAGTTTTTGTAAATCCCGACGAATGGTCATATGTGACACATTCATTCTGTCCGTTAGTTCAGCAATACTGACAATGCCTTTTTCAGCTACCATCTCAAGGATGATTTGGCGACGCTCTACGGGTATCAACTTTTGCTCCTTCCTTTGTCCTGCTGACATTCTACGCTATTTGCCTGCGAAACGTGCGCGGCGCAACTAACGCTTAGTTCACATAAAATAACACACAATGTTAATTTATGTGAATCAGATCACCATGTCGTTATCTTCCAGCGCTTATATTCACAATACCAAACAAAATATCACTTAAATTAACAAGGAGAGCAGATGAAAACGGGATCTGAGTTTCATGTCGGTATCGTTGGCTTAGGGTCAATGGGAATGGGAGCAGCACTGTCATGTGTCCGCGCAGGTCTTTCTACCTGGGGCGCAGACCTGAACAGCAATGCCTGCGCTACGTTGAAAGAGGCAGGTGCTTGCGGGGTTTCTGATAACGCCGCGACGTTTGCCGAAAAACTGGACGCACTGCTGGTGCTGGTGGTCAATGCGGCCCAGGTTAAACAGGTGCTGTTTGGTGAAACAGGCGTTGCACAACATCTGAAACCCGGTACGGCAGTAATGGTTTCTTCCACTATCGCTAGTGCTGATGCGCAAGAAATTGCTACCGCTCTGGCTGGATTCGATCTGGAAATGCTGGATGCGCCATGTGGTGGATGGCGATTACACCCCGCATTCAGCCGTCGATATTTTTGTTAAGGATCTTGGTCTGGTTGCCGATACAGCCAAAGCCCTGCACTTCCCGCTGCCATTGGCCTCAACAGCATTGAATATGTTCACCAGCGCCAGTAACGCGGGTTACGGGAAAGAAGACGATAGCGCAGTTATCAAGATTTTCTCTGGCATCACTCTACCGGGAGCGAAATCATGATCAAGATTGGCGTTATCGCCGATGATTTTACCGGCGCGACGGATATCGCCAGTTTTCTGGTGGAAAACGGTCTACCAACGGTACAAATTAACGGTGTTCCAACAGGTAAAATGCCGGAAGCAATCGACGCACTGGTGATCAGCCTGAAAACGCGCTCCTGTCCAGTGGTTGAAGCCACACAGCAATCGCTGGCGGCTCTGAGCTGGTTGCAACAGCAAGGTTGCAAACAGATCTATTTCAAATACTGCTCTACTTTCGACAGTACGGCGAAAGGTAATATTGGCCCGGTTACCGATGCCTTAATGGATGCTCTCGACACGCCGTTTACGGTCTTCTCTCCGGCCCTGCCGGTCAACGGACGTACGGTTTATCAGGGGTATTTGTTCGTAATGAATCAACTGCTGGCCGAATCCGGGATGCGCCATCACCCGGTAAATCCCATGACCGACAGCTATCTTCCCCGTCTGGTTGAAGCGCAATCCACAGGGCGCTGCGGCGTCGTTTCGGCACATGTTTTCGAACAAGGTGTGGATGCCGTTCGTCAAGAGCTGGCTCGCTTACAGCAAGAGGGCTACCGCTACGCGGTGCTTGATGCGCTGACCGAACACCATCTGGAAATTCAGGGAGAAGCCTTGCGCGATGCCCCACTGGTAACGGGCGGTTCTGGTCTGGCGATTGGCCTGGCCCGGCAGTGGGCGCAAGAAAACGGTAACCAGGCTCGCAAAGCAGGGCGTCCGCTCGCTGGGCGCGGCGTAGTGCTCTCCGGTTCATGCTCTCAAATGACCAACCGCCAGGTAGCACATTACCGTCAAATTGCACCAGCCCGTGAAGTTGATGTGGCACGCTGCCTCTCAATTGAAACTCTGGCCGCTTATGCACACGAACTGGCAGAGTGGGTTCTGGGCCAGGAAAGTGTACTTGCTCCACTGGTTTTTGCCACCGCCAGCACTGACGCATTGGCAGCAATTCAACAGCAATACGGTGCACAAAAAGCCAGTCAGGCAGTAGAAACACTGTTTTCTCAACTAGCGGCGCGGTTAGCAGCGGAAGGCGTGACACGCTTTATTGTCGCAGGCGGTGAGACCTCCGGCGTAGTCACACAGAGCCTGGGAATAAAAGGGTTTCATATTGGCCCAACCATTTCCCCCGGCGTGCCGTGGGTAAACGCACTGGATAAGCCTGTCTCACTCGCCCTTAAATCTGGCAACTTCGGTGATGACGCCTTTTTTTCACGAGCCCAAAGAGAGTTTTTATCATGAGCGATTTCGCAAAAGTAGAGCAGTCTTTGCGAGAGGAGATGACGCGGATTGCCAGTTCATTCTTTCAGCGCGGCTATGCAACCGGTTCGGCTGGCAATCTGTCGCTGCTTTTACCTGACGGGAATTTACTGGCGACACCGACAGGTTCATGCCTGGGCAATCTCGATCCGCAGCGGCTTTCCAAAGTCGCCGCGGATGGCGAATGGTTAAGTGGTGACAAACCCTCGAAAGAGGTGCTCTTTCATCTGGCGCTGTATCGCAACAATCCGCGCTGTAAAGCGGTGGTGCATTTGCACAGCACATGGTCGACGGCGCTTTCCTGCCTGCAAGGGCTGGACAGCAGCAACGTTATTCGTCCGTTCACACCATACGTGGTGATGCGGATGGGAAATGTCCCGCTGGTGCCTTATTACCGACCGGGCGATAAACGCATCGCACAGGATCTGGCGGAACTGGCAGCAGACAATCAGGCTTTTTTACTGGCAAATCATGGCCCAGTGGTTTGCGGTGAAAGCCTGCAAGAAGCCGCCAACAATATGGAAGAGCTGGAGGAAACGGCAAAGCTGATTTTTATTCTCGGTGACCGCCCGATCCGTTATCTGACCGCAGGTGAAATTGCGGAATTAAGGAGTTAATGCAATGCCTCGTTTTGCAGCTAATTTATCCATGATGTTCACCGAAGTGCCTTTTATTGAACGCTTCGCCGCAGCGCGAAAAGCCGGGTTCGATGCTGTGGAATTTCTGTTTCCCTATAACTACTCCACCCTGCAAATCCAAAAGCAACTGGAGCAAAACCATCTGACACTGGCGCTGTTCAATACCGCTCCCGGAGATATTAATGCGGGGGAATGGGGATTATCCGCCCTTCCCGGACGTGAGCACGAAGCACACGCAGACATCGACCTGGCACTGGAATATGCATTGGCGCTCAATTGTGAACAAGTCCATGTGATGGCAGGCGTCGTGCCCGCTGGCGAAGATGCTGAACGGTACCGGGCAGTATTTATCGATAATATCCGCTACGCTGCCGACCGCTTTGCGCCACACGGCAAGCGAATATTAGTTGAAGCACTCAGCCCCGGCGTTAAGCCTCATTATCTCTTCTCCAGCCAGTATCAGGCACTGGCTATTGTTGAAGAGGTTGCGCGAGATAACGTGTTTATTCAACTAGATACTTTTCATGCGCAAAAAGTAGATGGCAACCTGACGCATTTAATCCGCGACTACGCCGGGAAATATGCGCACGTACAAATTGCCGGACTACCTGATCGACATGAACCGGACGATGGAGAAATCAACTATCCGTGGCTGTTCCGCCTGTTCGATGAGGTGGGATATCAGGGCTGGATCGGTTGTGAATATAAACCTCGTGGCCTCACCGAAGAAGGGCTTGGCTGGTTTGACGCCTGGCGCTAATTCGTTAAATCCCTAATTACAACGTACCCATACATCCCCCCATCTACGGATGGGGTAGGTTAACTATAACTTTCAGACAGGGTTTCCCATGTCCACAATTACATTGTTATGCATTGCGTTAGCTGGCGTAATCATGCTGTTGCTGCTGGTCATCAAGGCAAAGGTACAACCATTCGTTGCTTTGCTCCTCGTCAGCCTGTTAGTCGCACTTGCGGCAGGTATACCGGCGGGCGAAGTGGGTAAAGTGATGATCGCCGGGATGGGCGGTGTGCTTGGTTCCGTCACTATTATTATTGGTCTGGGCGCTATGCTGGGGCGTATGATCGAACACTCTGGTGGTGCAGAGTCACTGGCTAATTATTTCAGTCGCAAGTTAGGTGACAAACGAACTATCGCTGCGCTGACTCTGGCAGCGTTCTTCCTCGGTATTCCCGTCTTCTTTGATGTCGGCTTTATTATTCTTGCGCCAATCATTTACGGTTTTGCCAAGGTTGCCAAAATATCGCCACTCAAATTTGGCCTGCCTGTCGCTGGGATCATGCTCACTGTTCACGTGGCGGTACCGCCGCATCCAGGCCCTGTCGCCGCAGCGGGGTTACTCCACGCAGACATCGGCTGGCTAACCATCATCGGTATTGCGATTTCTATTCCCGTAGGGGTTGTTGGCTACTTTGCAGCGAAAATAATCAATAAGCGCCAATATGCGATGTCAGTAGAAGTACTGGAACAGATGCAACTGGCTCCGGCCAGTGAGGAAGGCGCGACAAAATTAAGCGATAAAATAAATCCACCGGGCGTCGCGCTGGTCACCTCGCTAATTGTTATTCCTATCGCGATTATCATGGCGGGTACGGTTTCCGCAACACTGATGCCGCCTTCGCATCCCCTGCTTGGTACGCTACAGCTGATCGGCTCACCAATGGTAGCTCTAATGATTGCGCTGGTGCTGGCATTCTGGTTATTGGCTTTACGTCGCGGCTGGAGCTTACAACACACCAGCGACATTATGGGCTCAGCGCTTCCTACTGCGGCGGTAGTGATTTTGGTTACTGGTGCTGGAGGGGTATTTGGCAAAGTGCTGGTGGAATCGGGCGTCGGCAAAGCCCTTGCCAACATGCTACAAATGATTGACCTGCCTCTGTTACCAGCCGCATTTATTATTTCACTGGCGCTGCGTGCATCGCAGGGGTCAGCAACCGTAGCAATACTGACAACCGGCGGGTTACTCTCAGAAGCGGTGATGGGATTGAATCCGATTCAGTGCGTATTGGTGACGCTGGCAGCCTGCTTTGGTGGGCTTGGTGCGTCACATATTAATGACTCAGGGTTCTGGATTGTGACCAAATATCTGGGGTTGTCGGTAGCAGACGGTCTGAAAACCTGGACAGTGTTAACGACCATTCTCGGTTTTACCGGATTCTTAATTACCTGGTGCGTATGGGCGGTAATTTGACCTTAATAAAAAGGTCCGATGGGCATCGGACCTTTTATTGTGCACAGAAAAGGCCAGCCTCGCTTGAGACTGGCCTTTCTGACAGATGCTTACTTACTCGCGGAACAGCGCTTCGATATTCAGCCCCTGCGTTTGCAGGATTTCGCGCAAACGGCGCAGGCCTTCAACCTGAATCTGGCGAACACGTTCACGGGTGAGGCCAATTTCACGACCTACATCTTCCAGTGTTGCCGCTTCGTACCCCAGCAAACCGAATCGACGTGCCAGCACTTCACGCTGTTTGGCGTTCAGCTCGAACAGCCATTTGACGATGCTCTGCTTCATATCGTCATCTTGCGTGGTATCTTCCGGACCGTTCTCTTTTTCATCGGCCAGGATGTCCAGCAACGCTTTTTCGGAATCACCACCCAGCGGGGTGTCTACCGAGGTAATGCGCTCGTTAAGACGAAGCATACGGCTGACGTCATCAACTGGCTTATCCAGTTGCTCTGCGATCTCTTCCGCACTTGGTTCATGGTCCAGCTTATGGGACAACTCACGTGCGGTTCGCAGGTAAACGTTCAGCTCCTTTACGATGTGAATCGGCAAACGAATAGTACGGGTTTGGTTCATAATCGCCCGTTCAATCGTCTGGCGAATCCACCAGGTTGCGTATGTTGAGAAGCGGAAACCACGTTCCGGGTCAAACTTCTCTACCGCGCGGATCAGCCCCAGGTTGCCCTCTTCGATAAGGTCCAGCAACGCCAGACCACGATTGCCATAACGGCGGGCAATTTTTACCACCAGACGCAAGTTACTCTCGATCATCCGGCGGCGAGAGGCGACATCTCCACGCAGTGCGCGACGCGCAAAATAAACTTCTTCTTCGGCCGTTAACAGTGGTGAATAACCAATCTCACCAAGGTAAAGCTGAGTCGCGTCCAACACACGCTGTGTGGCTCCCTGCGATAACAGTTCCTCTTCGGCCAAATCGTTATCACTGGGTTCCTCTTCTACTAAGGCCTTTTCGTCAAAAACCTCAACTCCGTTCTCATCAAATTCCGCATCTTCATTTAAATCATGAACTTTCAGCGTATTCTGACTCATAAGGTGGCTCCTACCCGTGATCCCTTGACGGAACATTCAAGCAAAAGCCTGGTTCCGCCGATTTATCGCTGCGGCAAATAACGCAGCGGGTTTACGGATTTCCCCTTGTAACGAATTTCAAAATGCAAGCGTGTTGAACTGGTTCCGGTGCTACCCATGGTCGCTATTTTTTGCCCCGCCTTAACTTCTTGTTGTTCCCGGACCAGCATTGTGTCGTTATGGGCGTAGGCACTCAGGTAATCATCATTATGTTTGATGATAATCAGATTACCGTAGCCGCGCAGCGCGTTACCAGCATAAACAACGCGGCCATCTGCGGTCGCGATAATTGCCTGTCCTTTGCTGCCTGCGATATCAATCCCCTTGTTGCCCCCCTCAGAAGCGCCAAAGGTTTCGATCACTTTGCCCTCAGTCGGCCAGCGCCAGGTGGAGATAGGCGTACTGGTTGATGTACTGCTGACAGTCGGCTCGGTTGTGCTTGCTGTTGGTACCGTTACAGGCGCTGTGACCGTGGTCGCAGTTGGCTTGTTGTTCGGCAACATTTTGTTAGCACTCTGTTCACCCGAAGACTCAGAATACGTAATTGTCGGTTGCGACGCAACAGCAACGGTGGAATTTTGTGCAGGCTTGATCACAACTCCTTGCTCTGCTGCGTCGGCCTGGGTAATGGCATTTCCGCCAGTGATTGGCGTACCGGAAGCATTACCCACCTGCAAGGTCTGACCAACGTTCAGCGCGTATGGTGCCTGAATATTGTTGCGCTGAGCAAGGTCACGGAAATCGTTGCCAGTAATCCAGGCGATATAGAAAAGTGTGTCGCCTTTTTTCACGGTATAGGTACTGCCGCTATAACTGCCTTTCGGAATGTTCCCATACTGACGGTTATAGACGATGCGTCCGTTTTCCATCTGTACCGGCTGCTGAGCTACTGGCTGCACTGGCTGGATTTGCGGTTGTTGAGTAGCCTGAATTTGTGGCTGCTGCACCGGCTGAATTTGCGGTTGCTGCGCTGTAGACGTCGTCCCCATTTTCGGCGGCGGCGTAATCAACATACCAGAATTAGTATTTGCAGGCGCATTGCCATTAACGGAGCTGACCGGTGCCGGTGGATTTGAAGTGTCAGAACAGCCTGCCAGCCATAGCGAAACCAGTGACAAAGCCGCAATGCGGCGAACGGTGAATTTTGGGCTTCCCGCGCTCATTTATCCCCCAGGAAAAATTGGTTAATAACCAGTGACATAATTACCGTGCAAGGCACCCTACTGAACACTGGAAAAGATGTTCACGATACGCTGACCTGCGGCAAAATAACCAGGAAAAATCCAGGTATTTCCTCACGTTTTAAGCCAGCTCACCCTTCACTAAAGGGACAAAGCGCACGGCCTCCACGGTATCGATAATAAATTCGCCTCCCCGACGACGCACCCGTTTCAAATACTGGTGCTCCTCCCCTACGGGTAAGACGAGAATCCCGCCTTCGTCCAGCTGCGTCATTAGCGCAGTTGGAATTTCCGGCGGTGCCGCCGTAACAATGATAGCGTCAAACGGCGCACGTGCCTGCCAACCTTGCCATCCATCGCCATGACGGGTTGAAACATTATGTAAATCAAGATTTTTCAGGCGGCGACGTGCCTGCCACTGCAAGCCTTTAATCCGTTCAACCGAGCAAACATGCTGGACAAGATGCGCCAGGATTGCCGTTTGATATCCCGAACCGGTGCCAATTTCCAGCACCCGCGACTGCGGCGTCAGCTCGAGTAATTCGGTCATTCGCGCCACCATATATGGCTGCGAAATTGTCTGCCCCTGACCTATCGGCAAAGCGATATTGTCCCAGGCTTTTTGTTCAAACGCTTCATCAACGAATTTTTCACGCGGCACGGCGGCAAGTGCATTCAGCACCTGCTCATCCTGAATACCTTGCGCACGTAATTGATCCAGAAGTGCTTGTACGCGTCTGCTTACCATTGCGTGCCAACTCCCACGCTGTTTAACCAGTCTGAAACCACATCTTGCGCGCTATGCGCAGTTAAATCCACATGCAGCGGCGTGATGGAGACATAGCCCTCATCTACCGCAGCAAAATCGGTCCCCGGACCAGCATCACATTTACCGCCCGGCGGGCCAATCCAGTACAGCGTATTGCCGCGCGGATCTTGCTGCGGGATCACCTGATCTGCCGGATGTCGTGTACCGCAGCGCGTCACGCGAATACCTTTGATTTGATCCAAGGGTAAATCCGGAACGTTAATATTAAGAATACGCCCGGTGCGCAGCGGCTCTTTACACAGTGCGCGCAAAATTGAACAGGTTACCGCCGCGGCAGTGTCGTAATGTTTATGCCCGTCAAGCGAGACGGCAAGCGCCGGAAAACCTAAATGACGGCCTTCCATCGCGGCGGCTACCGTACCGGAATAAATAACATCATCCCCCAGATTCGGCCCGGCGTTAATTCCGGACACAACAATGTCCGGGCGCGGACGCATCAGAGCATTCACGCCAAGATAGACGCAATCGGTCGGGGTTCCCATTTGCACAGCAATATCACCATTTTCAAAGGTAAACGTGCGCAGGGAGGATTCCAGTGTCAGAGAATTTGAAGCGCCGCTGCGGTTACGATCGGGGGCGACCACCTGAACGTCAGCAAACTCACGCAAGGCTTTCGCCAGCGTTTGTATACCGGGTGCATGTACCCCGTCATCATTACTCAGCAATATGCGCATAATCACCTGTTGTGTTGATAAGTTCCCTGACAACGCTGGTTGCAAAACTACCCGCCGGAAGCCAGAAACGGATCTCTACGGTGACGTCATCCCACCAATTCCAGCTTAATTGTTGCGGATACAGCAGCATCGCTCTGCGCGCGGCTTCAACTTTTTCGCGCACCAGTAAAGCTTGTAATTCAGTTTCTGCGGCGACAGCTGCTTGTTCGAATGCCAGCGCTTCACGCTGAGTTCCCCATTCGCCACTGCCTGGCAATGCGGCGGTTATCATCAACTCTTTATCGTTGACGCGACGCTGTAATTCCGCCAGTTCTTCGGTGGTTGCGACAAACCAGCTACCACGTCCGGCTAATTGTAGCGCATCGCCGTCAACAACTTGATTAACGTCTGCTTTTTTGAGGCGCTCAGCAACAATCTGATTAAACAACGCACTGCGGGCTGCCGACAACCAAAAACTCCGTTTATTGCGATCGCGCACCGGAGTATTGGTTTGCGCCCAGCGCTGCGCCCCCTGCAAGTTGCTACCGCCAATCCCAAAACGTTGGGCACCGAAGTAGTTCGGTACACCTTTTACGCAAATATCGATCAGACGTTGTTCAACGTCATCGCGATTGCTCACTTCGCGCAGAACCAGGGTAAAGGCGTTACCTTTCAGCGCGCCTAAACGCAGCTTGCGCTTGTGCCGCGCATACTCCAGCACCTGGCAGCCTTCCAGTTGAAAGGCGCTCAGATCGGGCATTTCCTTGCCCGGCACGCGAGCGCATAACCACTGTTCCGTAACAGCATGTTTGTCTTTTTGCCCAGCGAAGCTGACTTCACGGGCATGAATTTTCAGGAATTTCGCCAGTGCATCCGCCACAAAACGGGTATTGCAGCCGTTTTTGAGGATTCTAACCAGAATATGCTCACCTTCACCATCAGGCTCAAAGCCCAAATCTTCCACCACCACAAAGTCTTCCGGATTGGCTTTCAGCAGCCCGGTGCCTTGCGGTTTACCGTGGAGGTAAGTGAGATTATCAAACTCAATCATTTTGTTGCCTTAATGAGTAGCGCCACCGCTTCACAGGCAATCCCTTCCCCACGTCCGGTAAATCCCAGTTTTTCCGTAGTAGTGGCTTTCACGTTAACATCATCCATATGGCAGCCGAGATCTTCGGCAATAAACACGCGCATTTGTGGAATGTGCGGCAACATCTTCGGTGCCTGAGCGATGATAGTGACATCGACGTTGCCAAGGGTATAACCCTTCGCCTGAATACGACGCCAGGCTTCGCGTAGCAGCTCGCGGCTATCGGCACCTTTAAATGCCGGATCGGTATCCGGGAACAGCTTGCCGATATCCCCCAGCGCCGCCGCGCCAAGCAATGCATCGGTCAACGCATGGAGCGCCACGTCGCCATCAGAATGCGCCAGCAATCCTTTTTCGTAAGGAATGCGTACGCCACCAATGATAATTGGGCCTTCACCGCCAAAGGCATGTACGTCAAAACCGTGTCCAATTCGCATTATGTATTCTCCTGATGGATGGTTCGGGTGAGGTAAAACTCGGCCAGTGCCAAATCTTCCGGGCGCGTGACTTTAATGTTATCCGCACGGCCTTCGACCAACTGAGGATGGAATCCGCAATATTCCAGCGCCGAGGCTTCGTCGGTAATAGTCGCGCCTTCATTTAGAGCGCGCGTCAGACAGTCATGTAACAGCTCACGAGGGAAAAATTGCGGCGTCAGCGCGTGCCATAAGCCGTTGCGATCAACGGTATGAGCAATGGCATTTTTGCCCGGTTCGGCACGTTTCATAGTATCGCGCACTGGTGCGGCGAGGATCCCCCCCGTGCGGCTGGTTTCGCTCAACGCCAACAATCGCGCGAGGTCATCCTGATGCAAACAAGGACGAGCGGCGTCATGCACCAATACCCACTGCGCGTCGCCAGCGGCTTTCAGACCTGCCAGCACGGAATCGGCACGCTCATCACCGCCATCTACAACGGTGATTTGCGGATGATTCGCCAGAGGAAGTTGTGCAAAACGGCTATCGCCAGGACTTATGGCAATGACGACACGTTTCACCCGGGGATGCGCCAGCAGCGCATGCACCGAGTGTTCAAGAATGGTTTGATTACCGATTGAGAGATATTGCTTAGGACATTCCGTTTGCATTCGACGGCCAAATCCGGCCGCCGGAACCACGGCGCAAACATCCAAATGAGTGGTTGCCATGTTAATTCCCGGGCTGATTTATCGATTGTTTTGCCCCGCAGACTGTGCGCGCTTCGACGCGTCAGGCACCAGACGATAAAAAGTTTCGCCCGGCCTGGTCATGCTGAGTTCATTACGCGCACGCTCTTCGAGCGCCTCCTGGCCGCCATTGAGATCGTCAATTTCGGCAAAAAGTTGATCGTTTCGCGCTTTAAGTTTCGCGTTTGTAGCTTGCTGTGCCGCCACATCATCATTGACGCGGGTATAGTCATGTATACCGTTCTTACCGAACCACAGCGAATACTGTAGCCAGACCAGAATAGCCAGCAACAGCAGCGTTAGTTTACCCATCCTGCCCCCTGAAAAACGGCATCATCATCCCATGCATCCGAAGACGACTCTACATCCTCTGTTGGGGATACCGCGACAACGCGGGCAAATGTACCACATTTGTCCATTGTTACGTATACCCAGGGCGTGCAGAACATAATCTCATTATTAGTTACGGTTTGAATTATGAACAGAGGAGACGGGAAAGTACAAATTAGCCCAGTAGCCACATAAACAGTGCGCCAAACATAATGCCTACTGTCACCAGGGTGAAAACAATACTGTAGCGTAGCTTTCCGTCCATCAATGAATGCAGCGCAATCCCCACCACTACCGCGACGGGCATCAGCGCCAGAAAGAAAGGCCAGGTGTAGATAAAGAAGAACAGCGTGTTAGAGCCATAAATCAACATCGGCATCGCCAGCGCAAATAACCAGGAGATAAAACCGACCACGGCACCAGGCAGTGACCATGTGGTTTCTTCATCCTCAGTAAGGCTGTCGTTATTTGTTAGTGTAATGTTATGGCTATTACGCATATTTGATCCTGTTACTTTGACGAACCGGGCATGGAAACCCGGTGGTGTCTCAGGATCTGATAATATCGTTCTGTCTCAACAGATCTAATAATTGCTGTACCAAATTTGTTACTAATTGTTCACCATTGAGATGAATTTCTGCCGATTCAGGCGCTTCGTAAACGGAATCTATTCCCGTAAAGTTGCGCAGTTCACCGGCACGCGCTTTCTTATATAAGCCTTTGGGATCGCGGGCTTCGCAAATCGCCAGCGGCGTATCGACAAACACTTCGATAAAGCGCCCTTCTCCTACGCGTTCGCGAACCATCTGGCGTTCGGCGCGGTGTGGCGAGATAAATGCGGTCAGCACCACCAGTCCGGCTTCAACCATCAAATTCGCCACTTCACCGACGCGACGGATATTCTCTTTACGATCGGCATCGCTAAAACCGAGATCGCTGCATAATCCGTGGCGAACATTGTCGCCATCCAGCAGATACGTACTGACGCCGAGTTTATGTAACGCCTCCTCCAGCGCCCCGGCGACCGTTGATTTACCGGACCCGGAGAGGCCGGTAAACCACAGCACTACACCACGATGACCGTGGTGTAGCTCGCGTTGTTGCACAGTGACCGGATGGCTATGCCAGACGACGTTTTCGTCATGCAGCGCCATTATTTATCCCCCAGCAAATCGCGCGCGCCCCAGTGCGGAAAGTGGCGACGAACCAGAGCATTCAATTCCAGTTCGAATGCACTGAATTCAGATGGCGCAGCAGTTGCCTGGCTAACTGGCTCGTGCACCATACCGGCACCCACGGTCACATTGCTCAGGCGATCGATAAAAATCAGCCCACCCGTCACCGGATTTTGTTGATAACGATCTAACACCAGCGGCTCGTCAAAAGTGAGATCCACGAGGCCGATCCCATTCAGTGGCAGGTTTTCAACTTCACGCTGGGTAAGGTTATTAATATCAACCTGATAGCGAATGCCATCAACACGCGCGCGCGTCTTCTTACCGGCAATTTTGATGTCGTAACTCTGCCCTGGAGAAAGCGGCTGTTCCGCCATCCATACCACATCCACCGACGCGCTCTGCACCGCCGGTAACGCTTCGTCTGCCGCCAGCAGCAGATCGCCACGGCTGATGTCGATCTCATCCGTCAGCACCAGGGTGATCGCTTCTCCGGCAAAGGCTTCTTCGCGATCACCATCAAAAGTCACGATCCGCGCGACGTTTGATTCCACACCAGAGGGCAGCACTTTGACACGTTGCCCGACTTCCACGCGACCGGATGCCAGCGTTCCGGCGTAACCACGAAAATCGAGATTCGGGCGATTAACGTACTGCACCGGGAAGCGCATTGGCTGAGCATCCACCACTCGCTGGATCTCCACGGTTTCCAGCACTTCGAGCAGTGTCGGACCGCTGTACCACGGCATACTTTCACTTTGCGATGCCACGTTGTCGCCTTCCAGTGCAGAGAGCGGCACAAAGCGGATATCCAGATTACCCGGCAGCTGCCCGGCAAAGGTCAAATAATCTTCACGAATACGGGTGAACGTCTCTTCACTGTAATCCACCAGATCCATTTTGTTGATCGCCACGACCAGATGTTTGATCCCCAACAGTGTGGAGATAAAACTGTGACGACGGGTTTGATCGAGCACGCCTTTACGGGCATCGATCAGTAAGATCGCCAGTTCACATGTCGATGCGCCAGTCGCCATATTGCGGGTATACTGCTCGTGCCCTGGGGTGTCGGCAATAATAAATTTACGCTTCTCGGTAGAGAAATAGCGGTAGGCCACGTCAATGGTGATGCCCTGTTCGCGCTCAGCTTGCAGGCCGTCCACCAGCAGAGCCAGATCCAGCTTTTCGCCCTGGGTGCCGTGACGCTTACTGTCGTTATGCAGCGATGAGAGCTGATCTTCGTAGATTTGGCGGGTATCGTGCAGCAGACGACCAATCAGAGTACTTTTGCCGTCATCGACGCTACCACAGGTCAGAAAACGCAGCAGGCTTTTATGTTGTTGCGCAATCATCCAGGCTTCGACGCCGCCTTCATTGGCGATTTGTTGTGCAAGTGCGGTGTTCATCTTAAAAATACCCCTGACGTTTTTTCAGCTCCATAGACCCCGCCTGGTCGCGGTCAATCACGCGGCCCTGACGTTCACTGGTGGTGGAAACCAGCATCTCTTCGATGATTTCCGGCAGTGTTTGTGCATTTGACTCCACCGCACCGGTCAGCGGCCAGCAGCCCAGCGTACGGAAACGCACCATCCGTTTTTTAATCACTTCGCCCGGTTGCAGGTCGATACGGTTGTCATCAATCATCATCAACATACCGTCGCGTTCCAGAACCGGACGTTCCGCAGCGAGATATAGCGGAACAATGTCGATATTTTCCAGCCAGATGTATTGCCAGATATCCTGCTCGGTCCAGTTAGAGAGCGGGAAGACGCGGATGCTTTCGCCTTTGTTAATTTGCCCGTTGTAGTTGTGCCACAGCTCCGGGCGCTGATTTTTCGGATCCCAGCGATGGAAGCGGTCACGGAAAGAGTAAATTCGCTCTTTAGCGCGGGATTTCTCTTCGTCACGGCGCGCACCACCGAAGGCGGCATCAAAACCGTATTTGTTCAGCGCCTGTTTCAGGCCTTCAGTTTTCATAATATCGGTATGTTTCGCGCTGCCGTGCACGAATGGATTAATCCCCATCGCCACGCCTTCCGGGTTTTTATGCACCAGCAGTTCGCAGCCGTAGGCTTTAGCAGTACGATCGCGGAACTCATACATCTCGCGGAATTTCCAGCCGGTATCGACATGCAGCAACGGGAAAGGCAGCGTACCTGGATAAAACGCCTTGCGCGCCAGATGCAGCATGACGCTGGAATCTTTACCGATAGAGTAGAGCATCACCGGATTTGAGAATTCTGCCGCCACCTCGCGAATAATGTGGATGCTTTCCGCCTCCAGTTGCCGCAGGTGAGTAAGTCGTATTTGATCCATAACCGTTCCTTTGCAATACCGCTATTTTCTTGCCATCAGATGTTTCGACTATAGGGAGCGTAAGAGAACGAATGAAATTACCAATTAGAATGAGTAGTTCCTTAACGGAATAACGATTTGGCAAAGCTAATATCAAAAAGTGCTTAAGGCACCGGATTTCGGGCGTTTAGGAAGATTTGAAATTGTTTTAGCGCAGCGGCAGTTTCATACTATGGCGGTAAAAAAATTTGCATGGTATTTAAGGACTCACTATGTTTTCCGCATTGCGCCACCGTACCGCTGCCCTGGCGCTCGGCGTATGCTTTATTCTCCCCGTACACGCCTCGTCACCTAAACCTGGCGATTTTGCTAATACTCAGGCACGACATATTGCTACTTTCTTTCCGGGACGCATGACCGGAACTCCTGCAGAAATGTTATCTGCCGATTATATTCGCCAACAGTTTCAGCAAATGGGTTATCGCAGTGATATTCGGACATTTAATAGTCGGTATATTTATACCGCCCGCGATAATCGTAAGAGCTGGCATAACGTGACGGGAAGTACGGTGATTGCCGCTCATGAAGGCAAAGCGCCGCAGCAGATCATCATTATGGCGCATCTGGATACTTACGCCCCGCTGAGCGATGCTGACGCCGATGCCAATCTCGGCGGGCTGACGTTACAAGGAATGGATGATAACGCCGCAGGTTTAGGTGTCATGCTGGAATTGGCAGAACGCCTGAAAAATACGCCTACCGAGTATGGTATTCGATTTGTGGCGACCAGCGGCGAAGAGGAAGGGAAATTAGGCGCTGAGAATTTACTCAAGCGGATGAGTGACACCGAAAAGAAAAATACGCTGCTGGTGATTAATCTCGATAACTTAATTGTTGGCGATAAATTGTATTTCAACAGCGGTGTAAAAACCCCTGAGGCAGTAAGGAAATTAACGCGCGACAGGGCGCTGGCAATTGCGCGCAGTCACGGAATAGCCGCAACGACCAATCCGGGTTTGAATAAAAATTATCCGAAAGGCACTGGGTGTTGTAATGACGCAGAAATATTCGACAAAGCGGGCATTGCTGTACTTTCGGTGGAAGCGACTAACTGGAATCTTGGGAATAAGGATGGTTATCAGCAACGCGCAAAAACACCTGCCTTCCCGGCGGGAAATAGCTGGCATGACGTAAGACTGGATAATCACCAACATATTGATAAGGCTCTTCCTGGAAGAATAGAACGTCGCTGCCGTGACGTTATGCGGATAATGCTACCTCTGGTGAAGGAGTTGGCGAAGGCGTCTTGATGGGTTTGAAAATGGGAGCTGGGAGTTCTACCGCAGAGGCGGGGGAACTCCAAGTGATATCCATCATCGCATCCAGTGCGCCCGGTTTATCCCCGCTGATGCGGGGAACACCAGCGTCAGGCGTGAAATCTCACCGTCGTTGCCGGTTTATCCCTGCTGGCGCGGGGAACTCTCGGTTCAGGCGTTGCAAACCTGGCTACCGGGCGGTT
>UMEO01020823.1_pt1 | contig 18553 bp, 15 predicted proteins | sample 1964781 | NCBI WGS metagenome assembly UMEO01 (sample SAMEA4836023, study PRJEB28245) | human gut metagenome | biome: gut microbiome; material: fecal sample | place: Denmark | collected 2008 | reverse complement strand
GAGTAAACCGGAATCCCTTGATAAAGTTCTTCATTATTATATGATATTTAAAATCGACAGCAAAGGTACGAGATTTAATGGAAGATGTAGCTTTTGGGCTTTTAAAACTTTTCAGGCTCGGTGGTGAGAGTCGATTTTATTGGATTTGTATTATACGATTTGTATAATACGAATGTAATCGGACAAAAAGTTTTTGAAACGTTGAATACTAAAAGTAGGAAAGCGTTTATGGCATTGGTGCAGGGATTGAGATCTATTAATGCGAAGTTTGGTTTTGATCCCATCACTGCCACTCTGACTTTTAGCCTGGGGCTGGGGGATATCAGTCATCCGGAATTTACATTGGCCGAGATCTTTACTTCTTTGGAAAAGGCGGACAGACCGTGTATTGTGGCTTTTGACGAATTTCAGCAGATTACTAAGTATCCGGAAGATAATATTGAGGCACTACTTCGTTCGCATATCCAGCATCTTTCCAATGTACATTTTATCTTTGCCGGTAGCGAACGCCATCTTGTTACGGAGATGTTTCTTTCTTCAGCCAGACCTTTTTATAACAGTACGTCGATGATGGAGTTACATCCTATTTCGACAGAAGAATATATACCTTTTGTCTGTAAATGGTTCAGGGCGTATGAACGGGATATCCATGAGAAGGATGTATTGAGGATATACGGACTGTTTGGCGGAAACACTTATTATATACAAACAATTGATGAGATTTTGGAAGAAGCCGGTGATGGTTATCGCCAGATATTATCCCGAATCCCCGAACGGCAGAAAGAACTTTTGTATGCGATTGCCACAGAAGGAAAAGCCCAAAAAATAATGAGTGCTTCTTTTATTCGTAAATATGCTTTGACATCTAGTAGTGCCGTTCAGGCAGCGAGTCGTAAATTGATGGAATTGGATTTGTTGACAATGAAAGGTAGCAGTTATTATATTCCGGATATTCTTTTCCGTATGTATCTTCAAAGATTAAGAGAAAGTGATATTCTTTTCCTACCACTTGATTGACATTTTATTCCAAAAATTAATTAAAATCTTGGTTGCTTTTTGTGTTTTCATCGTTGCCTAACGGCGAATTTAGCATTGGACAACGATGAATTCACTGTTGGGCAACGGTGAAAGAGGAAATAAAAGTCTGAAATGTGATATCATTTTGCTATTACAATATAATTCTGTCTACAACTTCAACTTTATTTTCTATCAATGTCTTTTCATCAGTTACTTCCAAGAATAAAGAGAGAGGAGAGAAGCCTATATATTTTCGGTTCTGTATCGTCAATATTCCAACAAAGTCATTGAGCATGATTTTCTTTAACCCTTCGTTGTTCTCTTTAGAGATACGATAGTAATGTTGGTTGTTATTCTCATTCTCTTCTTCTTCAGAACTGTCCATTTGTATATAGATGAATTTTTCAGTGATGGCAATTGGGGCAGAAAGAAAAGTATATTCATTCTCTTCTGGATTATCTTTGGCATTGATTGATTTATACTCTTTTATCCGATTGGTTATTTGTTCCTCCTTTTTACTATCTGTCAGTCTCGAAAGAGTCTTGAATCCCAGAAATGGTTCTCCGGCAAGTATTTCGCACAATTCAATTTTGTTAGGAAAGGTTTCGTTATCTAGCTTGCATTTATACCATGCTTGTTTGTCCATTTGTATTATCTTCTTTTCTATGATAAACTCCAAAATCGAGGAACTTTTGGCTGCATATAAAGTTAGATAATTCAGATTATTGAAGAATGAAACTTCAAATTTATTGTATTCCACTTCCTTCCGGTCTATTTTAATTTTGTAGCGATAGAGGAAATAATTGAATGTCGCCATCTGCTCGAATTGCCAAAAGGTAGTAGTGTCATAGGAAGTATCAGTGTCATACCAATAACATTCATCGATGTTTGGTACTTTTTTGTCCGAAACTGCATTTGAATCGTATGCATCTCCGGGATTTGTAAGCGCACAAAAACATCCAAGAATCCGTTTGGTCATATCTATTAAAAATATCCGGTTTTTGTGTGTACACTGATTGAATGTATGCTTCATGATTTCCAGTACGGGAAGCTCCGTCAAATTTGGTGAATCTTTTACGAATCCTTCAAAGAAATGATAAACTCGTGCGAAGTCCGCATTAATATCCTTTACGTCTCCTCGTTTGGAATTATAGGGTGGAAGTATCTTTAATATAAGTAACAATAAGAATGGGACATCTACTTCGTTATTCTTATTGACGATATGAATCAGTTTATCAAGGTCTTTGTTCTTGTAATCCGGTTCTTGCAGGCTATCAGTGTAATAATAGCGGAGGAATGAATATAATAATTGGGGTTCCTGTAAGTCTATTCTTTTTTTCTTGATTTTATTTAGATAGATATCGGAAGCCTTTTGGTATTCTTCCAATTCTTTATCTATTTCAAAGGTTGAATAAGTATCACTGAATATTTGGCTACTCAATTCTCTGTATAAGCATCGTGCTGTGAAAGGTTTTATTTTGAGTATGCTGTTGTTGCTAGTCAGATTATATTCAATATATTCACCAAACTCTTTTTTGGTGTTCCGAAATAATCTCAGTAAGCAGAGATCATTTAGACGGTTGCGCAGTTGTATATTTTCTTTATCTTCATTTCTCATATCTGCTAATATTTAGTATGTGTATACTAATTATACCCTTATTTCCCATTTGAGAGACAAAAATATACTTTTATTGAAAGCGTTGCAAGCAAATATTAGCTTTCTTTGCTGTCAAAGGAGAAAAATAAATGTAAAAAACAGTCCGTCCTATATTAGGATTATCAATTATAATCTATATATTTGCCGTGCATTGTTTACAGTGTGAATGACATATTAGATTGTAAAAAGACGTTTGTTTTCTTTAGGGTCCTATAAATACCGCCAATTTTTATACGAAACCCCGAACAAAGAACGGCAGACGTCCGTGTTCCATATATGGGCACGGACTGTTGTTTTATTCGGGGTAGGTTACTTGGCGGTGCCTTTAGGACGATAAAATGATGGTACCGTGCTTTTTCTTTTCCATTTAAGATTAGATTGCATAGTATCGGATGAATCGGGAAAAGTAAAGGGAAAAGTAACATATTATGGAAAATGAAAAACAACACATACGAAAAACACTCTTAGTTGCCATAACCAGTGGGGCTACTAATCTGATGTCAATGACCATCTATCCTCATTTTAAGGACCGGTTTACTTATCTTGCCATTGAAAAGCAGGAAGGTTCAGTTTCATTTCTTTCTCATAATGATTTTACTTTTGATAGTTTAGTATTCACAACTTTGGGAGATTTTCCGGACATCGAAAAACGTTTATTGAGTTACATGGATAGGTTTGAAGAAATCATTCTTTTTTCTTGTCTTGGAAGACCTGTTAATGCCGAGTTGACAATCAGACTAGCTCATTTCTTTAGTTTTCAAAAGAAGAAGGTTATTTTAGTTGTTACGCTTCCTTTTGCTTTTGAAGGGAAGGAACGGATTACTGAATCACTTTCGGTTATAAAGAAAATGAGAACCTTTCCCATCATATTACGGCTTAGTATAGGAGAGAGGTTCTTGGAAGGGCGCGATTTGGATTCACTTCCCTTTGGAGAAATTCTGGAAAAAGTGGGTGAGGATATAATTACTCTTCTTGAAGGTATCTGTGGTAATACGAATGAATCGGATTCTCAATCTTTAGATGAACAGATAGAATATATAGAGGCATATCGGGATGTGGCGGTTTCTAAAGCGCAGTCAATCCGAAAATATGTAGAAGAACTTGCGTATGGAAATACGATTTTTCCAACAGATACTAAGATTCCAAATGTAGATATTTTGACAGATGATGGTGAAAATCAAAGTAAACCGTTGGAAGAATATTGTGACGTTTATGAAATTGGATGGGGGTATTATAATGAAAAGCAATATAATCAGGCTGTACACCGGCTTATGCCATTAGCTAAAAACAAAGACAAGGTGGCACAATTTCTAGTAGGACTCTCTTTGTTAAAATTGGGGGACGAACATTCTGCGCAGGTCTGGTTTCAGCGTGCTGCTGATCAAGGAGAAAAGGCAGCCAAATTTTATGTTGGTTATTTATATGCTTTTGGTGAACATATAACTCATCAATATGACAAGGCGTTGAATTGTCTCCAAGATGCGGCAGAAGATGGTGATGCAGATGCTCAGTTCCTAACAGCTTGGTTATATGAGGGTGGCTTAGGAATCAGTAAGGATATGAAAAAGGCACGAAAATGGTATCAGCAAGCTGCAAAACAGAAACATCCGTTTGCGGTTCAGAGGCTAGATACATTCATAGAACCTATATCTTGGGAACTGATAATTTCCTTTTTGGCTGTAGACCTATTATTGCTATTATCTTTTTTCACAGGTTGGAATCTTGTTTCCTTTATAATTTTGAATATCTGTGTGGTGACTCTTTTTTGTAGTTGGGTGTCAAGGCGGAAGAAATGCAATAGAAAGAGATGGAATAAAAATATGAGATTGTTGATTTGGAATAAAACAGTGTAATGTATTGTGGATTGGTAAAATATATAAATAACGAAGAACACTACGCTTTACTGATGGAGCAAATCGACAAAGTAAAGCATACTCTTTGGATCGGCACCGCTGATTTGAAGGATCTTTATGTGAAGCCCTCTTCAACAGTTGTTCCATTACTTCAACTTTTGGAAACGAAAGTGAAGCAGAAAGTGGCGATACGTCTGATTCATGCGAAAGAACCCGGTATGAATTTCCGTGCTGATTTTGATAAATATCCTCTTCTTTGGGCGGGGATGGAGCGTGTCCTTTGTCCTCGTGTACATTTTAAACTTCTTATTTTTGATATGTGCTCTGTTTATATTGGCTCAGCCAACATGACAGGTGCGGCTTTCGGTATGAAAGGTGAAAGAAATCGGAATTTTGAATCCGGTATCTTCACGGAGATACCGGAAGTGGTGACAAATGCGGTGAAACAATTTGATGAAGTCTGGATGGGGAAGTTTTGTAAAGGATGTGGGAGGAAGAGGTTTTGTGGAGATAGAATATTAATTTAAATAAAACGTTTTATTAATTTGTATGATTATGAAAAGTAAAAATGTTGCAGCAGCTTTAGCTTTCTTTTTGGGTGGTTTGGGAGCTCATAAGTTTTATTTGGGTAAAACAGGTATTGGCATTGTTTATTTGCTTTTTTGTTGGACGTATATTCCTTCAATTCTTGCTTTTATTGAATTTGTAGTTTTCTTGACAATGAGTAAAGAGGACTTTGATAAGAAATATAATAAATCTTGTATTTCTGCGAATATACCGAATACCCCATTTGTTCCCGAACAACCAACGCATATTTTGTCACAGGATATTTCAAAACTTGATACGGATGCTTGTGATGGCTCCATAAAGTGTATTGGATGTGGTGCTATTAATGAACCTGATGCAAAGTTTTGTTATAACTGTGGTGAAAAAATTAAGTGATATAATTTATGTATTGTAAAAAATGTGGGAAGCAATTAAGGGATGATGCCTCTTTTTGCCCTAATTGTGGTACATCTTTATCTGTACCTCAGTTAGATATATTAACAGTGTTTCGTACTGGAATACCTAAAGCTTCTGTTATAAGTAGCAATGGTAGTGATTTGTTTGTTTATCCTCATCTTCCTGAGAATGTGAAGAATAGTATTCGAACTAATTTCCATTTAGATTATGATGATAAAATCTTTTTTATCCGAGATACTTCATGGTGGGATACTCGAAATCAAGGTTTGGTCATAACAGATAAAGGAATAGTTTGTATTCCAGATAATGATAAAGCAAATGAGATTGTACTTTTTTATTGGGCTGATATTGATCGCGTAGAATATCAAGACTTGGTTCTTCATTTTTGGAATAATGAAGGGTATTCTTATCCTATTCATATTTCTTATTTTATAAAAGGAGATGAAAATGAAAATGGAAGATATATTGGAGAGGCTTTAGCAGCAGTGTTTACACAAATGGCTAGTGTGGCTATTCCTGTAAAAAGTCTGTTAGAAGAGACTATGGTAAAAATAGATGATTTGATGGCGTCTAAGAAATGTGATGAAGCTCTTCAATTGGCACTTTCTTTTAAGGAAAAAGAGGGTGATAATTCTGCTTTGGATTTCTATATAGCGGGGATATATGCGGAGAAAAAAGAATATAGAAAAACTATTCAATTTTGTGAACGAGGATTAGAATGTGTTGATGAGGAAAATTGTGATCTTGTATCGTTGTTGTTATATCAAAAGTATTCGGCATGTCATGAATTAGGGGATGATTTTACAGCTCGAAAAGATTGCTTGACTGTTATGCGTAATACTTCTGCTACACTTGTTTGTGGCGATGGTATTTCAGTGAGAGACGATGCGGAGAAAGATTTCAGACAGTATGAGCAAAATTATATCCACAATTTTTTAAGTATGCCTTATAATAAGAGGAAATTGATAGTACCGGTAAATGAGTATATTGATTTATCTCAACAATTGATATCTGTAGTGGATATAAGAAATCTTCCTGCAATAAATTTTCCAATAGGACATCCAATTGCTAATCAATTGTATGTCGGTCATCCGTTTATAGCAGACCAATATATTCTCTTTGAAGATCATGAGTTGACATTTATAGATGATAGAGTAAGAGAGTTTTGTTTGATTATGCAGTTTCTAGGGGCAACAGAGGTATCTGTAGAAAGTATTAACGGGAAAAATGTGAATGAAGAAATAAAAGAGGATTTAACGATAAAAGGTGGTTCTTCATATCGAATAGCAAAAGCGCAAGGGGCTTATCATAAGGAAAGTGAAAATCGCTTGGTCAATAGTATAAAGCAAACAATCGGGCTTACACAAAAATATACTCCCTCTAAGTCTCCAGCTTTGCCGGACGGCTTAGTTTGGTATCCTTATGAGGCTTCATGGCAACGTTTGTATCAGCAGAGAATGCAAGGAAGTTTATTGGAGCATAGAGAGAAAATAGAGACTCGTAAGAACCGGGTATTACAAAGTTCGGAATTGCGACAGGTGGAAGGGGAATTTAAAAGTCTGGTTTTAACTGCGCATGCCACTTGGGATAATCATTTGGAAGCCTCTTTTGAAACACAGGAAGATGCGGATCTGACAATTTATGTACGTTTTGCACCTCTTTCCGCTTTGACGGGGAATAATGAAAATGTAAAGTGTAATAATTTACTATCCTTGAGTCTTACTGCTGATGAACAAGAATATTTAGATGAATATCGAGAATGCTTGGAGGAAGGGAATGATATATCTCCTAAAGAAAGGAGATTATTAGATCGGCTTAGAGAAAAATTAGGAATTTCAGAAAAAAGGTCCGTAGAGTTAGAAAATTCATTGAAGCCTCAACTCTCAGAAGTGGAACAGGAGTATTTGGAAGAATATAGAATTTGTTTGGAAGAAGATGGTGAGATTTCTGATAGGGAACGAAGATTATTAGATAGATTAAGAGATAAATTGGGAATAACCCAAGAAAGAGCTAATGAACTAGAAAAATATTAATTATTATGGGACAAATGATTTCGTGGGATAGCGTTATGGATAAAGCGTTATCAATGCCTGGCGTTAAAGTGGAACGTGAAAATTATCTAATGGAGGCTTTTAGTAATTATGATGGTGTGGAACAATTAAGAGAGGGCAATGCCCGCCCAATTGATGTTTTTGACTCTGATATAGTAGAACGTGTGGCTAATGGTGCAATAAAAGGACATTTATTAAAAGTTACTGCATTATCTACGGCTGCTGGTATTCCAGGCGGACCAGTAGTGGTGGCAACAGTATCAGGAGATTTGATTCAATATTATTGGCATGTGCTGGTTTTAGCCCAGAAGTTGGGTTATATTTATGGATGGCCGGATTTATTGGGGGAGAATAAGCAGGTAAATGAGAACACTAAGAATATTTTGACAGTGTTTGTCGGAGTAATGCTGGGTGCGCAAGCAGCCAATAAATTAATAGGAGAAATTGCTAAAAATATCTCTACTCAAATAGCTAAACGACTTTCTCAAAAGGCATTAACCAAGACCGTTTATTATCCTGTAATAAAACAGGTGGCAAAATGGATAGGAGTAAAGTTGACTAAAGATATGTTTGCTAAAGGGGTTTCGAAAGCAGTTCCTATAATAGGAGGAATGACTTCTGGAATGTTGACTTTTGTCACTTTTAAACCTATGGCAAATAAACTTCAAAAAGAGCTTCGTTTTGAAATGGAAAAGTATTGTGCTCGTTGCTCTTATTCGGAGAATAGTGATGATATACAAGATTTGCCAACAATAGAGGTGGAAAATGTTGAAGATGATAATGTAAATCTTGAAATGATAAAAATTCAAGCATGTATTAATATTGCAAAGATTGATTTTGAGTTGGCTGATAGTGAAATTGTGTTGATAACAGATATGATTAATGACTCATCATTAGATGATGATGATAAAATGAAATTATTGGAGCAATTACATTCTAAGGAAATATTGAATATTGATTTTACCAAACTAAAAGGGAGTGAATTGCACTCAATAGCTTTAATAGAAAATTTGATAGCTGTGGTCAAAATTGATAATATCATTAAACCTGCTGAAAAAATATATTTGTTTAAAATCGTACATGATTTAGGATTTAGTCGAGAAGATATACAGATATTATTGGAGGCATAGAAAAAATGTTATAAGTTATGGACAAAAAAACGGAAAAGATTTTTCAACGGATGACATTAGGTGCTTCAGTTGAGGATATCAATAAAATTAATGAAAAATTGGCTTCTATGCGTAGAGGAGCTTTGAAGAATGTATGGGATAATATTCTTTGTTTATGGAAGATGATAAATGATAAAAAGGCGGCGTGGGGGGCAAAAACAATAGCTATAGGAGCTTTGTTATATGCGGTTTCTCCTATTGATGCTCTGCCGGATATTGTTCCTATACTTGGATTGACTGATGATGCGGCAGTTATTACAGCTGCTGTGACCGCGTTAGGAAGTGCACTTAATAAATATAAACAAACTCATTAGTGTTATTATGCCATTATTTAAAATTACCGTAAAAACCGCGAAGAATAGTAACGGTGTACGATTGGAAAAAGGAATGTCTGTTGACGTAGTATCAAATTCTTTTAATAATCCTGTTACTACCAATGGTGGACAGGTGGTAGTAGATGCATTTCAGCGTATCTATGGAATTGATATTAAGAAAGCGGGAGCTTTGTCTACTGTTTATTTGGATGTGCAAAGAATAGGATAGGCAATGTTAGGTTACAGAATAAATAGCTTTTGAATTTATGAATGGGACTCCTGCAAAAAGAAATTTTTTGCAGGAGAACTCAAATATGAATTATACAGTGAATAAAGAAATAGATGGATATAAAAAAAGGGCTGAGCAAGGTAATGCAGAGGCTCAGTGTAGTTTAGGTGACTGCTATCGCTTAGGTCTGGGCGTGGAGCAGGATTATTCAAAGGCCTTCAAATGGTATCAGTTATCAGCTGAACAGGGGGACTCGAATGCTCAATTTTGTTTAGGAACTTTATATGCAGAAGGTCTCGGCGTAGAGCAAAATTATGAATTAGCTGTCGATTGGTATCGTAAGTCTGCTGAACAGGGTAATGAATACGCTCAATGTTGTTTGGGGGATTGTTATGGTCTGGGTAACGGAGTGGAGCAGGATTATTCTGCGGCTTTCCAATGGAATTGGTTATCTGCCGAGCAGGGTAATTCGGACGCTCAGTGCCGTCTAGGAGTTTTATATGCAGAAGGTCTCGGCGTAGAGCAGAATCTAGAATTGGCGGCAGATTGGTATCGTAGGTCTGCTGATCAGGGTAATGGATACGCTCAATGTTGTTTGGGTGATTGTTATCGTTTGGGTGATGGTGTGGAGCAGGATTATTCCGCTGCTTTCAAATGGTATCAGTTATCTGCTGAACAAGGTGATCCGGAAGCTCAATTTAATTTGGGATCTATGTGTGAAAAAGGTCTTGGAGTGGAGCGGAATCTAGAATTGGCAATAGATTGGTATCGTAAGTCTGCCGAACAAGATTTTGAGGAAGCTGTTGAGGCTTTGAAAAAATAGATGAATAATTAGGTATATCTGAAGAACGTGCTGTGTACGGAAATAGAAACTTATGAGATGCTAATTGAAAGCTCGAAAGTGAGAGGTGTAGGAGCTTCCTTTTAACTCAGTTTTCGTTAGCGTCTTTTTAATTGGATTTGGATTAACTGATGATACTTATCGTATCCAACCAAGAAGCCGAAACGGTTGTCTATATTGATAATATATTGGAATCTTCTGTCCGTATGCTTTGCCGAAAATATATAGACGAAGTAAGCGATTCTTCTACACAAGCTAAGCATTTTATACAGTAATATTAATGAAGTTATCTAATAGAATTAATCAGTTGCAGTTGAGCAACCCATGTAATGCACAAGAGCAATCACTCGATTACACTTGTGCATTGTCGCAGTTATTCGACAGTAGCAGATGAGTCATAAAGAAATAGATTGAAATGAAGATAATGATCTGATGAACAGTGTGTTATCGGGAAAGTGCAATTCTATTTCCGAAAAGAGTAAAAACGACCGTATGTTTTTTGTAAACTTATTTAAAATCAGGGAACTTTTATTCGTTAATTAGTTGATTATAAGCGGTGTGACATTTTTGTTTTTCCCCGTATAAAACTTAAAATAGATACAATTTTGTTGCACGGAAAAAGTATATTCGAAGTAGGTTAGCTAGTGGTTTGGATAGAATGATGAAGATTAATAATCTAGTATAAATATACTAATTGTACTCTATTCATTGAAGTTAGGGATAGTTTTCTATTTTATTTGAGATTGTCTGAAACAAATATTGTTTTTCTTTGCATCACAAGAAAAAGGATTATTGAGAAGAATGGAAAAATCGGAGGTGATGAAACCGGTGCGGCTACAAGTATCGGCTTTATTAAAATATATAAGTGAAGGACTTTTTGAAAAAGAACATATAATGTCTTTGGCCTTACTGAGTACTTTGGCGGGTGAAAGTATATTTTTGTTGGGACCGCCGGGAACGGCAAAGAGTATGATAGCTCGCCGATTGAAAATGATATTCAGACAGGGTAGTTCATTTGAGTATTTAATGTCACGTTTCAGTACGCCCGATGAAATATTCGGTCCTGTTTCTATTTCTAAATTGAAAGAACAAGACATTTATGAACGAATTGTAGATGACTATCTGCCTACTTCCACAATTGTTTTTCTTGACGAAATATGGAAAGCGGGGCCTTCTATACAGAACTCGTTACTCACTGTACTCAATGAAAAGATTTACAAAAATGGACGTAAAGAGATCGCTTTACCTTTGAAAGGGTTGATTGCTGCATCCAACGAATTACCGGTAGAAGGGGAAGGGGTGGAAGCTTTATGGGATCGCTTTTTGGTACGTGTTGTTTCCAACTGTATCTCTAACGAACGTTCTTTTTATAAAATGTTGCGGCAAGGAACTAAAACTACGATACGGCAGCCAATTCCTAAAGTAATGCTTATTACGGATGAGTGTTACAAGCAATGGCAGGATGAGATGGAACAAATTGAAATATCGGATGAGATATTGAAACTGATAACCCGTGTACGGATGGGGCTGAAGAAATATGTACAGAATACAGATGAGGCGGATGGAGAAAAGTTTTATATATCCGATCGTCGCTGGAAAAAGATTGTGCATCTCATGCAGGCATCAGCATTTTTGAATGGAAGAAGGGAAATTGTAGAGTCGGATGTATTACTTTTGTTTTATTGCCTTTGGAATACAACGGAGGCTATTCCTGTGATATTGGATGTGGTATCGGCATCATTATTTACTGATTATATAGAGAGGATAGAAGAGATAAAGAAGCAATTGGAAAGGATACAGAAGGAATCTGTACGGGGAGAAATACCGGAAGATAATATGAAACCGAAAATTTTCAATTATTTCTATTATAAGGTAGAACGTTACAAAACAACTCCCTGTTACGTGTTTTCTACAGATTATCGGCATCTTGACTGGACGAAAGACAGAGATGGAATCTGTTACTCGGATGCACAATCGCGTACTCATTTTATTCGTCTTATTGACATGGATGTACCTTTTTCCTCTTCTGGGCAAAGGCATAATATCTGTCGGATAAAAGTCAGGAGAGGAAGAGGTACGCTGATTGTTGACGGTAAGGAATATCCGTTGTGTTGTTCCGAAGAAAGGAATGACCAGGAAGAAATGCGAGAAGAATCTCCCTCCAATGGTAGGAAGCAGATGTTGGATGTGTGGATGAGAGAATGTGAGGAGCTCAAGGTACGTCTGGCTGAAAAAATGGCAGATGCGCAATGGACTGAAAATTTATTTATCTCTGTTAATGATAGGCAATATATAAAAAAATATGCCGTGCAATGTGAGAAGCGAATAGAATCACTGCTTATAACTATTTGCAATCAGCAGATACTATGAAGAATGATATTGAATCGCAACTGTCGGTATACGCGTCTGCTTTTGATAAATTAGTGGATACAGGTAAATATCCTGTGTATGACGAAGAAGATGTATTGATGGCGTATTTGGTTACTGTATTTGAGGATTGTTTGGGAACACAGTGGTGGAGTGATGAGATATTGCGTGATTTATTAAAGAATTCAGTATTGGAGTTTTTCTCAATACTTCTCTCTTGTTTTCAGCAGATAGAACAGAGAATGGAAATAGAACGGCAATATATGTATGCAATATTGAATGCTCAGGACATAGAGAGGAAAGAAGGGTTATGGGGGAAGGTTTCGGATTATCTGAAGGGACAGTATTCTCAGTATGAATTGAATGTAGACGGATATAACAGCTTGCTGAAATTAGATGAGTTTGACAAGGATATTTTGTTTCAAAAGATTTGTGATGAATGGAGTTTGGCATATAGGAAGAAAATATTGGAAGAAAAACAAAGATATTTGAATAGCAGTAAGATACAATTTGAAAATTCTGTAGGGAGATCGAATATGAAAGATTATCGTATGGTGAGTCGGTATCGTACGATAAGTATAAAATATAAGGAGTTGAAAGAGATAGTGAGTTGCATGGGGAGGGAAAAAGAACAGGCTGAGGAGTTGGATACGCTAATTAAGCAATACATACCGGAAACTCTTTCTGCATCTGTAGCACACTCGGACATACATGGGGTGGAGGAAGGGAATGACTTGCAGGCATTAATGCCGACAGAAGTCGCACTGTTGGCGGAGTTTGCTACAGAAGATTTGTTTTTTATGAAATATGCTATGAGGCAATTGCAGTTGTTTTCCAGTCGTTCGGATAGTGTGCGGAAGAAGCAGGAAAGTCAAACAAAACGGAGAGAGCCTCGCCAAATAAAAGGACCGATGATTGTAGCGATTGACACGAGCGGCTCGATGAGTGGAAAGGCAGAAAGTATTGCTAAAGCTTTGCTTCTGGAAATCACTCAAATGGCGAAAAAACAACACAGGAAATGCTTTTTGCTGTCTTTCTCAGTACGGGCTCAAGCGTTGGATACGGCACATTCGGGAAATTGGAAAAAGGTAAGGGAATTCATGGTTTCACATTTCTCTGGTGGTACGGATGGGGAAGAAATGTTGAAAACAGCTCTTCATACGTTGACTCAGGAGAATTATTTGATGGCGGATGTACTGATAATAAGTGATTTTGAGTTTGACTTCTGTTGTAAGCCTACTGAAAGCAGGATTCGTAAAGAACAGGAAAGAGGGGTTCGTTTCTACGGATTACAGATAGGAAACGGGGTTAATGTATATGAAGAATTGTTGGATAAGGTATGGAGATTGGATCTTTGGCATTAGTTGGGTATACTTATTTTATCTGCAATCTGTTTTTCTTTGGCGAATAAGTACTACTTTTGGAGTTTGATTGGAAAATAGAATCGGAATGAAAGATAAAAGGATGGAAATAAAGGAACGTATCAGTCTTTTGCTGGAAGAGATGAATCGGGGTGTATATGAGAAGGAAGTAGAAGTAGGGTTGTCTTTGCTTGCCGCTTTGGCGGGAGAGAGTATCTTACTGTTGGGCCCTCCCGGAGTAGCCAAATCTATGGTGGCTCGGCGGTTGAAGAAAGCTTTTGTAAATGCCCGGGCGTTTGAATATCTGATGTCACGTTTCAGTACTCCTGATGAGATCTTTGGTCCGGTAAGCATTAGTCGTCTGAAAGAATCGGATACGTACGAACGCGTGGTTGACGGTTATCTGCCGACAGCGGATGTTGTATTTCTGGATGAGATATGGAAAGCGGGACCGGCGATACAGAATACACTGCTAACGGTTATTAATGAGAAACTTTTTAGAAATGGAAATACGGAAATCAAGTTGCCGTTGAAACTGCTCGTTGCCGCCAGTAATGAGCTTCCTGCTCAGGGAGAAGGGCTCGACGCTTTGTGGGATCGTTTTCTGATTCGCGTCATCAGTACTTGTGTGAAGCGGGAAGAGACATTTTATCAGATGTTGCTGGATGAAGAAGTGGAAGAAAACGATGAAGTCGGGAAATGGCAGATAACGGATGAAGAATATCGCTTGTGGCAGGAAGAAATAGTCCGGGTGACAGTACCTATGACAATTCTGGCGTGTATAACGGAGATTCGTCAGGGATTGGGAAAAGTGGAAGTGCAAGGTTCGGAAGTTCATCGTAATGTCTATGTGAGCGACCGCCGTTGGAAGAATATAGTACGGCTTCTGAAAGCTTCGGCTTTTGTACATGGGCGTACGGAAGTCACTTTGCCGGATTTGCTGCCTGTTTATCATTGCTTGTGGAGTGAGCCGGATGAGCGTACGGACATACGCCAGATAGTAATCCGTAGTTTGTTTGCCTCTTATGTTAAGGAAATTTCATCGATTAGCCGGGCCTTAAAATCGGATTTGAAAGTGAGTCGTGTGCGTGAAGCGTTGGAGAAGGCACGAAAACAAGGCGACCGCAGGGATGATGACCTGTTGATTGTCGATCATTTCTATTACCAGGTTGAAAATCATGGTACGGGAAATACTTATATCTTCATTGTGGATTATCGGAATCTGAAGGAATATAATCCGAAAAATGCACCGGCGACAGGGATGATGTATGCCGATCCTCAGAATCCGAAGCAGACGATTATACGTGTCTTTTCGGGTACTGCCAAGCTGGGAGAGCAAGGAGCTGAAAGGGTGACGCTGTATCGGGATGACAGGAATCTGTATATTAACGGGGTACGTTTCCCGATGCGTCGGCTGCAAAGAGGAGAGCAACAGCAACTCTGGCTGGGGAATGTAACACTTACCGACCGTGATTATGAGCAGGAGTTGGAAACGGTGAATGCTGCCGTCGAAAAACTGTTTAGAGAATTGCAGGGAAATATGTTTATATCCGAAGAGGATAAAACAGAGGTGGGGAAGTATGTGGCTCTGGTGCGTAAGGAGATAGCTTGGGCACGTGTGGATGTACGTAAATTGCGGTACGGCGATGAATCCTAAATATGACGCTTCCTTTTATATCCGGGTGCTGGATCAATATGTGGCAACCGGTGAGTGCAGTGATACGGATGATGAACCTTTGTATGCGTATTTGTTGTCTATCATGAATGATCCGATGATAAAGATACAAGTGCTGACTGATGAAGTGTGTGCCCGTATTTTTTATGACATGATGAGCCAGTTCATTCATTTGAATCTGGAAAAGGAAAAGTATAACCTGCAAAAAAGCCAATCGGAGCAGAATGGAATGAAGCAAACGTTGGAATGGTCGATAGCCAGGCGGAAAGACGGATGGCAGGCTTTGCTTCAGCAAGTATCGGACAAATACGAGACAATGGGTTTTGGTAGTTCCTTTTATAAAAGCCAGTTCGGGAATGAGGAGGAAAAGTATGGCGATGATGAACTTTGGGAACGGATGGTGGAAGATTGGGAGGAGGCTTTCAAACGTAATCTGCAGGAACAGAAAAAGAAGGAGATAGACCGGAGGAAAGAGAGTCTGGAAAATAGGTTGCACGCCAATCTCAAGAATATTCCTGAATATCTTAGACGGCATGAGGTGGAAAAAGATGAATTCTTTCAGGCATGGGGACTGATGAGCGGGATGTGGAATACGGTTGACTTTGAGCGGATCCGTAAAGTGGTGCGTATGCAGAAGGAATATCCGGAGATCATTAAAATAGCAAACTTGATGGGGCGTACTGCCGATGATGAGGGAAGGGAACGACTGCACGTGGGACAAGGGGATGTGTATCGGTTGGAACATTCCTCTAAAAATGATATTCAAGGAGTTACTGTCGGTAATGACTTGAATGCTTTATTGCCTACGGAGATGGTGCATTGTGCTGATGATGATTTGGAGAGTTTGTTTATTTATAAATATGTCACCCGAAAGCTCCAGACGTTCCGCTATAAGTCCGAGATTATGCAGCCTGCCCGTTCGTTGGAAACCAAACCGGCTGTTCATAAAGGGCCGATGATTGTTTGTCTGGATACTTCCGGAAGCATGGTAGGCATTCCGGAGAAAATAGCTTGTTCTTTGTTGGTGAAACTATTGGAAATAGCCGACAGGCAACGCCGTCCTTGTTTCCTGATCGCTTTTTCTGTTTCGATATGTCCGATTGATGTCCGCAAGGAACGGGCCCGTTTGCTTGATTTCTTTTCTACCACCTCCTGCGGGGACACGGATGCCACCCGGATGCTGAAAGCTACTTTCGACTTACTTCAATCGAAGAAAGAGTATATGAATGCGGATGTTTTATGGATTACTGATTTTAAAATACCGCTTCCCTCACCGAAGTTGACTGACCGGATTTTGGAATATAGAAAGGCGGATACACATTTTTATGGCTTGCAGCTTGGCATTGCTGAGAATGAATGGATTCCTTTCTTCGATCGAGTTTACAGAGCCGATTATCCGGTTGCCCGTTGTTATTAATTTTTTGCCTTAAATACGGGTTGTATCTTTTGAATCTCCGATTCGAACCCAAACCAATAGCCATGTTCTGCTTCATCAGTGGGGAGGAAACATAGCCGTAAATTCTCACGATAAGTTCCGTATACTATTTCCCATTTCTCGGGTGGGACTTGGCGTTTGGTCCTTACTTTTTCCGCCGGAGCTTTCTTTAATGACATACCGGCCTCTATCCATGCGATACTGACTTGCGTCAGATAACCGGGATAATGCTTTTTACAGAAATCATATAAGATTAATCCTCTTCTTTCCAAACTTAGAGGGGTGTCTATGACGTCTGTCCGAACCAAATGATCAAGTAGCTCATGTAGGAAATGAGGATTCTCCAGAATTAATGTCCGTGTGATCGTCCGCCAGGTGGGAGTATTATAGAATCCATCCAAAAGACGGGACAGATAGTGGGCTGTTTGTAATTCTTCTACTGAGATTTCACGGGTTTGCAATACTTCGTATGGGGGAAGCGGAGAATATTGAATACCCAATTCTTCTGCTCTTCTTCGCATTTCTGTGCCCGGAAGTAACTTTAATGATTCCAGTTGTATTTCCCCTGCACCATATTCTGCAAGTGTACGGACATCTTCAAATATTTCTGTCAGATGATAGAGGGGGAGACCTGCTATCAGATCGGCATGGGTTTCCATGTTCTTTAATGAACAGAGGTATTTCAATCCTTCGAGGGCATCGGATAGTTTTCCGATACGGTGGCTTTGTTCCAAAACAGGTTCCCGCAAACTTTGAATGCCGGCTTCCAAATGCAATAAACCATCGGGTAAAGCAGCCAGTTCATTCTTTAACTCTTCGGAAAGGAGTGCCGGGTGAATTTCCAGGTGGAAACGGATATCCGGATATTTACGGAAAAGATTCAAGAGGTCTTTGGCTCTTTTGTTGTTATAATTGAACGTACGGTCGAGTACACGCACATTTTTAATACCATGCTGATGAATATTATCCAAACGTTCGCGAATGGCTTCCAATGGGATGGTACGGACAGGCTTTTCGCCGCCACTGACACAGAATGCGCAGGTATTGAAGCAACCTCGTGTCGTTTCCAGTTGGACAAAGGGTTTGCTCCAATTAAAGAAACGGCTTCTCTCCGGAGAAACCAATGCGGAAAAGTTCATGACGCGGGCAATACCATTGTCTTGATATTCTTCCGATTCGTCAAGATAACAGAGTCCTGTGATTGATTTCCATTCTTTTCTTGGTCGATTCCACACCTTTAACCATAATGGAAATACTTCTTCTCCCTCTCCCCGAAACACTCCGTTGACAAATTTGTTCTTGAATAGAAAGTCTTTGTTGTCTCCTAAAAATTCGGGACCTCCGAGTATGATACAGCATTGTGGAAGCAGTGCTTTGGAGCGTGAGACAATGTGTAACAGTTGCTCATGATTAAATAGCCAATTGGTAGCTGCAATAATATCTGGTTGGTGTTGATAGATCTGTTTGACGATGTTACCGGTGTTTTCATTAATTGTTGCGGAGACCATACACCATTCGACTGTGGTGTCATCTGCTATTTGCGCGTGCAAGGCAGGCAATGCCAAAGATGAATGGGCGTATGAACTATTTAAATCAAGCCAAAGAAGTTTCATGTGAGAAT
>UMEO01011955.1_pt1 | contig 19061 bp, 15 predicted proteins | sample 1964781 | NCBI WGS metagenome assembly UMEO01 (sample SAMEA4836023, study PRJEB28245) | human gut metagenome | biome: gut microbiome; material: fecal sample | place: Denmark | collected 2008 | reverse complement strand
AGAACCGTCATTTACAGCAAAAATTATTTGCAGCAAAATTATTTGTGGCTAAATTATTTGCCTGACATCTGTCTCTCCTGCGCCTCGATCATTTTCTTAACCATATAACCGCCGACAGAACCGTTCTGTCTGGAAGTAAGGTCACCGTTGTAACCGTCCTTTAAAGGTACGCCGATCTCGCTTGCTACCTCATATTTGAAACGGTCTAATGCACTTTTTGCTTCAGGAACTGCTGCTCTGTTAGATGAACGACTTGCCATAATAGTTTCCTCCTTTAGTGTGTGATACATCTTTTGTTTTATAAGATATCATTTGTATGATTTGAACAAACGCCGCGTTAATCATAGGTTCCGCGGCGTTTGTACTTTGCTGCGGTGCTTTTGATCACGTTTTGTTTTGTTCAGTGATAGTATGTGAAATATTACAGCAGCTAAACATGCATTTTTTGTCAAAAAAGCAAGTAATATCCGCAACAAGTGATACATAAACTTTAAATTTTCGGTACAGAATGAAAAGGCTGTTTGCGACAAAATATTTTAGTGAATTATAATAAAATTTGTAAGCGCTTACAAAAAATATTTACAAACTGGATTATATAAGCTATGATAAGAGTAAAGTGATTTGTGTGAACCGGCTCATAATACAAGGGGACAAAACACACGGGAGAAGGAGAAAACAGTATGGATAAGATTGAAAAATACATCGATGAACTTTTAGAAAAGAGTACGCCGGATCGTCCAATCTGGAACATTGAAAAGATTTTACAGGGGAAAAAATCAACCTGGAATTACATCGATGGATGTATGATCAAGGCAATTTTAGAGATGTATGCCATCACAAAAGATGAAAAATATTTTTCATTTGCGGATCATTTTATTGACTGCAAGGTCATGGAGGATGGTTCGATCGAAGGATATTCGGTGGAAGAATTAAATATTGACAATGTAAACGCAGGTAAGACGTTGTTTGAACTTTATGACCTGACAGGAAAAGAGAAATACCGCAAGGCAATCGATCTTGTTTACAGTCAGATCCAGAAAATGCCTCGTACAAAAGAAGGAAATTTCTGGCATAAAAATATTTATCCGAATCAGGTCTGGTTAGACGGCCTTTATATGTGCCAGCCGTTTTACATGGAATATGAGACGCGTTTTCATGACAAAAAAAATTATGACGATATTTTTTCACAGTTTTTTAATGTGGTAAAGAATATGCGCGATCCAAAGACAGGACTTTATTATCACGCATATGATTCCTCAAGAGAAATGTTCTGGTGTGACAAGGTAACCGGTCTCAGTCAGAATTTCTGGCTCCGCGCATTAGGATGGTATTCCATGGCTCTGCTCGACACGTTGGACAAAGCGGATGCATCTGTCGGGGAACCATATGAGAAAATGAAACAGATTTTTGTGGAGCTGATGGACTCTATGTTAAAATATCAGGATGAGAGCGGTATGTGGTATCAGGTTGTAAATGTCGGCGGCATGGATCGCAATTATCTTGAGACAAGCGGAAGCTCGATCATGGCATATGCACTGTTAAAAGGTGTGCGCCTTGGATTCCTTCCGGAAAGTTATCGTACCTATGGCGAGAAGGCATTTCACGGTATTTGTGAGAAGTACTTATCGGAAGATGAGAATGGTGAACTTCATTTAGACGGAATCTGTCTGGTTGCAGGACTAGGCGGTGCGAACAGACGTTCCGGAACTTTTGATTATTATATGTCCGAACCGGTCGTTAAGGATGACGCAAAGGGCGTTGGTCCGTTTTTACTTGCTTATACAGAGATGAAACGATTGGAAATGTAAAATAGAACATTTGCCGGCAAAGGAAAAAGGAGCAGATATGAGCAGTAGTAAACAAACAAAATTTAGTGGAACAAAGGCAGCAGGCGTAAGTATTCTTGCACTTTGTCTTCTGGCATTTTCGCAGCTTTTGGCACTTCTGATCGGAAATATGCTGGTGGCAGGCGGAATGTCAGCGGTGACAGGAAATATTTTCACTGGAATTTTATATGTGGGTCTGGTACTTGGAGGAGTCTTTCTGATCTGTAAAAAAATGTTAAAAATACCAATGGCAGATTTTAAGATCGGGAAACCGGATCTGTATCCGTTTTGGATCATCGCCGCTTTTGCAATGCCACTGTTGGTGATTCTGATATACCAGTTATTTGCAGGAACGTGGCAGCAATCAACCTTAGAAGCAGAAACATTAAAACAGCTTGTTGCCGGAAGTGTTGCATATTTAGGATTGGCAACCGGAATCGTGGAAGAAACGGTATTCCGCGGAATTATTATGAGTTCGGTGGAATATGCATGGAACCGGAAAATTGCAGTGATAGCTCCATCTGTCCTGTTTGGCTGTCTGCATATTGAAGAAGGAATGAGTATTCCCGGAATGATCCAGGTAGTGATAGCAGGAAGTCTCGTTGGAATCCTGTTTTCTCTGGTGACCTGCTATACCGGAACGATCTGGTATTCTGCACTCATGCATGGAATCTGGAATTGTCTGATGATCGGAGGACTGATTCATATCGGATCTGCGGCAGATAGTGCGGTCTGGTATAATTATGTTCTTGATACCGATTCTTTTCTGTTGACAGGTGGAGATTTCGGTGTGGAATCTTCTGTTATTTCCATAGCAGCGTACCTGATTTTTGCAGTGATCGCATTTTTGTTACTGCAGAAAAGGAAAGAAGCGTAAATTACTCAATCATTGTAAGCGAAAAAAACGCAGTCGTGAATCGTATAAAAATTCACGGCTGCGTTTTTTTCATGATAATGGTTTGGTTCGCGAAGCGTGTATTCTATTGCTTACGATGATAGTGTTTTGCACGCAGGTCATGGCGTATTGGATTATTGATTTATTCCACCAGTGTCAGACCGGAGATATCCGGGTGTACCGTCAGTGAGAAGTTGGTGTAATATACCACAAAACCCGGAGCACTTCCGTTTGGCTTTTTCACATTTTTCTTCTGGAGATAATCGATCTCGATCTTGTCACTGTCTCTGCCGCTGGAATAATAACCGGCAAGTTTTCCTGCCTCCTCAAACATACGGTCCGGCAGATCTGTCTCGTTATTTGTTTTCACAACGACGTGGGAGCCCGGCATTCCTTTGGCATGGAACCACCAGTCGTTTCCGGTTGCAAATTTAAATGTCAGTTCTTCATTCTGATAATTATTTTTTCCGACATACATATGATAGCCGTCTGAGGAAATATAATGGAACGGTTTACTTTTGATCTTTGCTTTTTTGTCAGTGCGTTTCCGCTTAATGTAGCCATATTCCACCAGTTCTTCCTTGATCTGTACCAGATCGTCCTCGGTCAGGGCGATATCAAGAGATGTGGCAATGCTCTCTAAGTGGTCGATCTCAGATTTCGTTTCTTCAATCAGGTCGGTCAGTGCCTCGTAAGTACGTTTTAATTTTCCGTATTTATCGAAATATTTCTGTGCATTTGCTTTGGCGTCTAAGGTCGGGTCAAGAGGAATCTTTACGTTTTCGTTCGTATAGTAATTAAGCGCTTCCAGTTGTTTTGCACCTTCCTCTAAATCGTAACCGTAGGTGTGGATCAGTTCACCGTATACTTTGTATTTATCCCTTTTTTCTGTATCTTTTAACTGTTTCTGCTGGAGCTGGTATTTTTTACGGTTACGCTCTAACGCAGTGGACACAATTTTTCTTAAGTCGACAGATTTCTGACGGATGCGCGTGTAAATATTTTTGGAAGCATAGTATTCCTCCAGAACTTTGGAAATCGAATCGTATTCCGTCATGGTATAAGCGTTCGTGTCAGCATGATCCGTGTTCTGCATAATTTTTTGATCCAGAGCAGTGTGCACATATTCGGACAGACGAAAACAGGAAAAATCGATCGGTTCCCTGCCGCGTGTGATGATATTTGGGCAGTAATTGTGATTTTTTACATCTTCCATCATCCATGAAAAGTTATGGAACAGGTGTTTCTTGCCGTCTGCATCGAGCGAATCTACCGGCATATCTCCGTCGATCGAAGCACGGTAACAGATCTCGTTTGCAATCACAGGGCTGATCCCGGTAAAAGAGCCATAAATTGCCTTTGTGATGGAAACAGGTTTTTTCATGACGGATTCCATGAAAACTTCTTCCGTAACTTCAAGTGGATTTAATTTGTCCTCCTGCGTGGCTGGAATGCAGTAAGCCCGTCCCGGAAGGACCTCACGCACGGAACTCATCATGGAGGATACATGCTTGATGCTGTCAATGATCGTGCCGTCGGAGCTGCAGAAAATAATGTTACTGTGTTTTCCCATCAGTTCCACGATCAGTGTTTTCTGACACAGATCACCCATTTCATCGAGGTGCTCGATATCAAAATGAATGATACGTTCCATGTGAGGCTGGTAAATTTTTATGATCCGCCCGTTTGCAATGTGCTTGCGTAACAGCATACAAAAATTTGGTGCTGTCAGCGGACTTGGTTTGTTTGTTTCTGTCAGATACAGAAAAGGCAGCGAAGCACTCGCTGACATGGCAAGACGGAACTGCCCGTTACTTCCTTTTAAGGTAAAAAGAAGCTCGTCGTTTTCCGGTTGGGCAATTTTGCTGATCTTTGCATTTAAAATCGTTTGATTCAGTTCATATACAAGATTGGATATTACTAATCCATCAAAAGCCATTTTTAGATCTCCTTTCGGAATGTGTTTCCACGGATTTCCCGCAGAATGATATTATAACGGATTTTTAATGCAAAAACAATGTTGATAGATAGTATATTTGTTGACATATTAAAATGAAAATAATATAATTATTATATAAATTTCTATAAATACAATAACTTGTCAAAATTTGTCGAAAAAACTAATAAAATTATACAAACAACAATATGCAGATTTTGATATGAATGTGTGCCTGAAAGAAAAATTAAGCTGGCAGTATTGTATTCGGAAATGAGTTGCCAAGAGGAAAACCGGGAGAATGAGGATTGGAGGATTTGCGTATGTTAAAACAAAAAAAGAGTATTGTGGTGATGACGAAAGTACTGGTAATGGCACTTTTGATCGGTGTGTTTGCAGCTATTCCGTCGGCAGAGACATTTGCTGCTGCAAATAAAGCGCTTCGTACAAAGGTTACATTTAACGGGGATAAAGAATCTGATGAAGCGTGGATGAATAACAATTATGTTATGCAGGCAGGTTACAAAAAAGCTTCAAAAATAAAGAAAAATATGAAAATGTCCGCAAAAGTGTATGTTCCGGCAGCAGCCTTAAAAAAGAATGGAGATACTGTAATTGTGGATGCATGGATAAATCTGGAAAATAGTAAAAACGGTAAATATGCTGGGGAGATCGGTGCAAAATATCAGGTAATTCTGAGCAAAGAGGGCAAAAAAATACGTCTTGCGCTGGTGGATCTGGTGAAAGAAAAAGAGTGTAAGCCTGGGAAAATAGCCAGCTATAAAAAATCCGGAAAATATTATGTGATCACGATCAATAATATGCCATTGAAAAATACTGTTTATAAGGATGAAAAGACATCAAAGATTAACACGAAAACGAAATATAATCTTGGACAGGGAATCGGTGTCACGGGCATCTGCACAAAGACCAGCGGATATGTATATGTGGATGATTTAAAGATTTCAGGAGTGACTACGCAGAAGATTACATTTAATAAGAAAGACTATAAGTGGTACAGTGGAGGTCATTTGGATAAATATTATTCTCCGAAGGTTACAACTATAAAATAATAACCTGTCTGTAAAGAAATAAAAGTATGGTAAAAATGGGAGCTCGAATCGAACTTCCATTTTTATATTAAAAATAAATTACAAATATAAAAATAAAATTAAATAAATGAAAAGGGCTTTTTTTATAAAAAAAATTTGCTATACTAAATTCGTATATGAAAGATTAAGACATCAATACAATCTTGGTATTCTATATGTCGGTTTTATAGGTAAAGACGGCATATCTGAAACAATCTTTTTTATTCATTACAGATACTTTTAAGAATATTCCATGGTAATGAAAGTGAAAACTGTGCTTTTATCTGCACTATACAAGAACTGTACCTTGACAAATAAATAGGAAGATATTCGATCAGAGAAAGTTGCTTTTCCATTACATGACGTTTATAATAAAGAAAAGGGAAACAGATATAGTATACTGATCAAGGCAGCCGAAAGGACGGCTTTACCACTTAGATCTGCTCCGAGATTCGGAGAAAGGGGTGGTAGCATGGTTACATATAGTGACTTGTTCACATTTGTTATTATGATATGTACCATCGTATCGCTTGTCAGAAGTGTCAGATATGATACCCATGATAAGACAAAAAAATAACCGTCCAGCTCCCTGACAAGATCTGACGGTTATTTCTTGTAACTAATCAACTTGTTTCACCGGAGCAGATAGGTATTTGCTTATCACCCGGCTGTCTTGATAGGTATATTATAAAAGTTTCCAATTCGTTTGTCAACGTCGTAAGTAAAAGAATCAAAAATAAAAGATAAAGGAGAATCGAAGTTATGAGAGAAAGAGGAAGAAAGAACAGAACCAGTGCCGCAATGCTGGCAGGATGGAAAAAAGCAGTCGTATTGATGCTTGCACTTATCGTGTGTATCAGCAGCGTTGTAGTACCGCAGCCGGAAGAGGTATCGGCAAAGGCAGCCAATCGGATCGATTTCAAGATCAACGGCAAGGCTGGCAGCAAAGTAACCTTGTATGCAGGTGAATATGTAAAGTTCACGATCGATGGCATGTGGCAGAATGGGGATTACATTCAGACAAGCGGAACAAACGCTTATGGGGATAAGATAAACTTCAAACCGTCAAAAGAGCTGACTTATAAATCCAGTAACAATGCAGTTGCGACAGTAACAAATAAGGGTGTCATCACTGCAAAGAAAAAAGGAACCTGTAAGATCACGGTAACATCCATTTACAATGCCAAAGTAAAAGGCACGATCAAAGTTACCGTCAGCAAAAAGAAACAGAACGCCAAGATCACACTGGAGAAAAAGAAAGCAACGATCGCAGTCGGAAAGACAACCACGGTCAAAGTAAAATCCTACAAAGGGATCAGCAGAAAGGGTGTGAAATTTGCATCCAGCAATAAAAAAGTAGCAACAGTTTCATCCAAAGGAAAGGTAACTGCAAAGAAAGCCGGAACGGCAACGATCACAGTAACATCCGTGGTAAATAAAAAGGCAGTCGCAAAGTTTAAAGTGACGGTAAAGAATCCGGACACGATCAACACAAACTATACACCAACCGGAAAGAAAAAGATTGTCCTTGATGAAACAAGCGTAACACTTGCACCGGAAAAAAGTTTTGATGAGATGCCACAGGTAGTTGATGGTATGCCGGATGCAGTATTTGATGCAAAGGACATTGCGGATTCTGCAAGAATGGATATTGCAGAGCCGGATATGGGACGTAAATATTATGTAGTCTGTGCAAAGATGCTGATTTCAAATAAAAAGAAATACGGTACCGCACAGATCAAAATTAAAAGCATGACCGGTTTAAAGAGCAGGGAAGTTACTTATAAATCAAGCAACAAGAGCGTTGCATCTGTTTCTTCCACCGGTAAAGTCACACCGAAAAAAGCGGGTACTGCAGTGATCACGGTAACATCCAAGACCGATAAGAGCGTGTCTGCAACTTATACGGTAACTGTAAGAAAGCTTGTAACAGCGTTTCAGTTTGAAATGTATACGAATCTGAAAAAACAGGATCCGGATCTGGAAACAAGATTTGAGGAATACAGATATGATTGGCGTCAGGTTATGTCGACAAGAGATGTATTGCCATTAAATGCTGCAGATAAAAACTTTACACTTACCAGCAGTGATGAAAGTATCATTAAAGTGCATGACAATGGGGAAGTTGCAGGTGTTGGTTATGGTACAGCAACATTAACGTTGAAGTCTGCCGATGGATTTTGTAAATATTCCTGGAAGTGTACAGTGTCAGATAAGGGAACGACCTGCTGGTACACACAGAGTGCAGGAGATTAATTTCCAAATTTAATTTCAAATGTGAAAGGAGAACAATGAAGGAAAAAAGAAAACTGAATAAAGGAGGTAAAATTCTGCTGCTGTTCACACTTGTGGTCAGCAGCATTTTTTTACTCCGGCCGTTTACTGTAAAAGCGGATATAAATGTAAATATCAATAAAGAGACACAGATCGTGACGGATCTAATCGGTCAGTACAGCATCAATTATACTGGAGATGCAAACTTTTTCGGGTTTTATGGTTATTATGAAAATAATAATTATAATGAAATGGTGAAGGATACTGATTTTAAGGCAACGGTAGATACCATTGGTAAGGACAAAATCGTAAACAGTTCTATTGCAAGTCTGAAAAAAACAGACGGTGCAACACAGATAGAAGCAGCATATCTTGTCTGGGAAACATCCGTACAGGGAAAAAATAAAACGGATCTTGTAAAAAAGGCTGCAAATAAGGCAATCTATTTTGCCGGTGCAACAGACAAGGGTGCTTTTACAAAGAAAGTAAATGCTTCCTATGCTGCAGTTGATATGCGTGAACCACATCTGGGAACAAAAGAATATACATTTTCCTGTATGTATACAGATGTAACGGCAACCGTCCAGAAATATGGTTATGGTAAATACGGTGTTGCAAATATCCCTTATGTAGAATCAACAGAAAAAAGTAATACAAGCAAGGGTACACATTCGGGGGAGAGCAGTGCAGCATGGCAGCTGATCGTAATCGAGAAAAACAGCAAAGCAAATGTCAGGGCTGTTTCTTTAAAAGTCGGTTCCCATTTTAATTATCAGCAGGAAAACAGTAAATGGACAAGAAATCCGGTAACTATGAACCTTGATCTTGGAGACTGTAAGACAAATCAGTATATAAATGAAGATTCCGAAGTAAGCGGAGAATTATTACTGCTTGGAACCAATTCAGGAATTGTAAAAAGCAACGCGACAGAACAGAAGTCTTTTGGACTTGATTTATATGATACAAAGAAAGATAAGACAGGATTATTAGCATATTCAAACAGTGGACTGATTGGACGTTCTTATTTCTATCATGGAAACACACAGCTGAGTTCTAAATTATCTTCTGTCCGTGGTATGTTAATGGATTTCAGTGTAAATCAGACAAATAAGGATCATCCGGGATTTGCAACAAATAAGTTCCGTGCAGAAGCATCCGATTCATCCTGGTCAACATTATTTGTTGTTGGTCTTGCCGTGGATGTGGCAGATTATGAGCTTTCTGAAAAGCAGGAAACAACGGTAAACAGTACTGTATCTGCAACTGTAACGGGAAATGTCAATGTAGTCACAGATCAGCCAGATACAGGGTATTATGATGGAACACTGGTTGTAACATTGGATGATGCATTGACACCGGTAAAGGGTAAGGCTTCTTTTACAGTGTATGATAAAGGTGTAACTAAGCCGAAAGTAGTAAAGTTTATTTACGGAACAGATAAAGAGGTTCAATATGATGCCGCCAAACATACGTTGACATTATCCGGATATGATAATAAGGCGAACGGAAGCTATGTAAAATATTCAATTTCATGTACTGCACCGGAAAATTCGGGAAAGAAACTTTTTACTAATCAGCATGAGATTACCGGAAAACTGCGGTCACAGAAATATAACACCGAAATTAAAAAAACTTCCGAGCCGGTAATTTCTCAGGCAACACCGCTGTACCGTCTTACAGTAAAGATGGATAAGACTGCAGGAAGTCATATTGAAATAAGAAAATATTTCACACAGTATGGACATTATGCCCCAGTTTGCATCGTGGCTGAGGATCCGAATATGTTATCTGGAGATTACTATACAGATTCTGTTGAGATTCCATATAATGATGCAATTATTGCAATACCAGCCTTTAATACAGGCTATCAGTTCAGTAAATGGACAGATCTTAATGAAAAAACGAATGCATCCACAGACCGCAAGGTAACATCGGACCTGGTAAATGATAAGACCTATGTATATGAAAGAAATATGCCTGCTTATAATATGACGCTGACACTTACCGGCATCGGGGAGCCTTATGAAGTCCGTTATTACATAAACGCACCAAGAGCATTGACGAATACGGATGTATGGAAAGTCGGTAATACATTTACGCTGATCGGAAACAGTGCTAAAGAAACAGCAACAAAGAGTTATACCGGAACACAGATCAGCAGTATCTGTAAAAACAACACACCGTATATCTATAAAACATACCGTTACGGCATCTATTATAATGCTGCATTGTCAAGCAGTATCACGATCAATGGTTACCGTAAAGTGATCAGTGGAACCCATACGAAAGCCGGATGGTGGACTGCAGCAAGCGGTGGAACCTATGTAAATGTGGACGGAGCAGCATCCGGAGATAATCAGGGCAAGATCTGTGCCAGTGACTGGCGGGGCTATGCAAAGAGTGGTACTTTATCCAACGGAACCAAAGGAAAGATCATTTCCCTGTATGCACACTGGGAACTGGATGAAGCATCCTATACCGTCCGCCACTGGAAACAGAAAGCAGACGGTATTGCATCAACCCATGACGATAAAAACTATGAACTTGCCGAAACAGAGACGAAAAAAGCACAGATCGGAAGCAAGGTTACTCCTGCAGTAAAGACATACACCGGTTTTGACAGCCCGAAAACACAGACGAAAGTGGTAACTGCAGATGGAAAGATGGTCATTGATTATTATTATGAAAGACATTTATATAATGTAATATTAAATGCCGGAACCGGCATTGAAAAGACGACCGGAGGCGGATCGTACCGCTATGGACAGAGCGTTACCATCGATGCGGCAGTAAAAGAAGGCTATCACTGGTTAAACTGGAAAGGAAATTATAAAGGCGGATCCGGTGGGGAGCAGACCGTGGATGCTAAGAAGTTTGTATTTACGATGCCAGCCGGAAACGTCACGATGACAGCCAATGCAGAGGCAAACAAATATACGATCCATTTTGATCCGAACGGTGGCTTTGGACATATCGATGATATTGAAGCAACGTATGATACCGATGTAACGCTGCCGGATGTATGGAATGCAGACGGAACAGCAGCCTATGTGAAATATACACTGGATGGACAAAACGTGACAGAGGATGTGATTGCCGGAGTGATTCCAAAGGCAATGATGGATGGATATGAAGAGGAAGAAACGGAAGATATGGAGGATACCGAAGATCCGGATAATGCGGAAGACCCAGAGGGTGCCGGTAATTCAGAGGATGAGGATTCCGAAAACAATGGAGATGATTCGGATGCAGACGCACAGAATTCCATGGATGAATCAGGCAATGCAGAAACTGCAGACAACTCTGATGAATCAGACGAGGCAGAAACTGCAGATAATTCTGATGAATCAGATGATACAGGCAATCCTGATGTAACAGACGATACGGATCAGAATGAGAAAGTTGCCGTGACAAAAGAGAATAAAGATGATGCCGAAGATATTGATGCTCTCAATGACTTAGAGGAAGAAGACATCGAGGAAAATAAGAAAGCCGAGGAGCCAAAGAAAAAAGTCTACGCATCCGTATTTATGGGATGGTCCTTAGAAGATGGCAAAGACACCTTTATCCCGCAGTGGAAAGCCGGAGATGCCGTTCGGAACCTTGTGGCAGAAGATGGTGGAGAGATCACACTTTATGCTGTCTGGGACGACTGCCCGTGGATTCAGGCACAGGATCTCTATTATACCTTAGAGCAGGCACAGAGTGGTTTTATCACGGAAGAAGAAATCTTAAGCCATGCAACGGCAACCGACCGGGAAGATGGAAGTCCGATTTTACCGGGAACCAATCCGGCACCGAGTGATCCGGAAGTTTTCACATCCTTTACGATACCGGACTATCGGACAGAAGAATTTACAAATCTGCAGCATGATTTTGCCGCATCGGAAAATCTGACTGTAGTTGACCATACAGGAAATACTTATGTGAAACAGATCATGGTGCATGTGACCGATACCACACCGAAAAAACTCACACAGATGGATCTGGCCGGAGTTACCCGTTTCATCAACAGCAAATATTATAACAAATCGTTTGAAGAAGGCGGACTTGAAGATAATTCTATCTGGAAAGTCGATCCGGAATACAAGGCAGCACTGGAAAGCGCATTAAATAACATGGATCATGATACCCCGGCGGAAACCTATGTATTTTCAAAGGAAACGATCAAACAGATGAAACAATATGTGGAAACTCACGGAATTGGAAACAGCAAAGAACCGGATGCGTTGAATAACTTCTATAATCAGTTCCTTGCACCGAATAGGAAATAGATAATAAAACATCAATATTTCCCTTTACAAATTCTTTTGCAGAGCGTAAATTAGAGAGTGCTGGAATCATTTCCCGGCAGTAAAAATATGGAGGTTTACAATGGCAAAAGAATTGTTAAAACGAAGCGAAGTAAAAGAAGAATATACATGGAATTTAAAAGATATGTATGCGTCCGACGAGGATTGGAAAAAAGATCTGGATGAGATTGACAAGATCCTGGATGAAATCGGAAAGATGGAAGGTAAAGTAGCTGCTTGTGCGCAAAATCTGTTATTTGTATTAGAACGCGCAGCTAAGGCAGAGGAAAAACTGGATTATGATTTTAATTATGCAGAGCGTCTGTTTGATGAAGACCAGAAAAATACGGCACATCAGGCAATGTCCCAGAAAATGTATTCTATGCTGACGAAGGTGTCAAGCCAGACTGCATTTATCGTTCCGGAGATCCTTGCAATGGATGAGGCTGTTCTGGAAGGATACTATAAAGAACTTCCAGAGTTAGAACTTTACCGTAAACAGATCGAGGAAATCGAGCGTACCAAGGCACATACACTTTCTGCTGAAATGGAAAAACTGGTAGCGATGACAGGCGATATGGCGGAGACATCCGGACAGGTATATTCCATCATCAACAACGCTGATTTTGTATTCCCGGAGATCAAAGATGAAGAGGGAGATACCGTAAGACTGTCCCATGGTAATTTCGTTCCGTTTGAGGAGTCGGCAGACCGCCGTGTGCGCAAGGATGCATTTGAGGGATTTTATGGTGTGTACAAACAGTATGCAAACACACTTGCTGCATTATATAATGGTCAGGTAAAACAGCAGGTTTTCTATGCAAATGCGAGACACTATCATTCAACACTGGAAGCCGCAGTGGATGCTAACAATGTTTCTCCGACTGTTTATCATAATCTGATCGATACGATCAATAAGAATATGGATAAAATGCACCGTTATGTACGTCTCCGCAAAAAATGCCTTGGCGTGGACGAACTGCATATGTACGACGTTTACACACCAATGATCGCAGATGCCGCAAAGAAGATTTCTTTTGAAGAAGCGAAAGAAACCGTGTTAAAGGCATTAGCACCACTTGGGGAAGAATACGTCGCAAAGGTAAAAGAGGGATTTGAAAGCCGCTGGATCGATGTTTATGAGAACGAGGGAAAGAGAAGCGGAGCTTATTCTGCAGGGGCTTATGGTTCACATCCATATGTGCTGTTAAATCATAATGATACCCTTGATAATATGTTTACGCTGGCACATGAAATGGGACATGCGATGCATTCCTATTATTCAAATTCCAGTCAGCCATACATTTACTCCCAGTATAAGATCTTTGTTGCAGAGGTGGCATCTACCTGTAACGAAGTGCTTTTAATGGAGTATTTGCTGAAAAATACAACTGATAAAAAGGAGCGTGCATATCTGCTCAACCATTATCTTGACAGCTTTAAGGGAACTGTTTACCGTCAGACTATGTTTGCTGAATATGAAATGTTAAGCAATAAGATGGTGGAAGAGGGAGAGAGCCTGACCGCTGAGACGTTAAATAAATTATATTATGACTTAAACTGCAAATATTTTGGACCGGATATGGTATCAGATTCTGAGATTGCCTATGAGTGGGCTAGAATCCCTCATTTTTATTACAATTTCTATGTATATCAGTATGCGACAGGATTTTCTTCCGCAGTTGCACTGGCACATGGAATCTTAAAAGAGGGAGCATCTGCGGTAGAACGTTATAAGAAGTTTTTATCCGGTGGCTGTTCTGCCTCTCCGGTTGAGCTGCTTAAGATCGCCGGTGTCAACCTTGAAACACCAAAGCCAATCCAGGAGGCACTGGATGTATTTGGGGAAGTGCTTGATGAAATCGAGGCATTGCTTGCCGAATAATGAATAACCGGTGGAAAATTGTGGAATACTATATCTATACAAGAACAAAACAGGAGGATTTTGTTTTGAAACAGGTAGAAGTATTGATCGATGCACCGGAAAAAGCAAAGAAGCTGTGTCATATCTTAAGTGGCCATAAAGGAGCGTTTGACCTTGCAAAAGGCAGATATACCGTAGATGGAAAATCAATCATTGGAATCTGTACGATGGATCTGTCAAAACCTCTGACACTGACCATACATGAGGAAGATGATACTGTGATGGAGGAAATCCGTGAATTTGTGGTAAAAGGAAGATAACACATTTACCGGAAAACACGGGGCTGTAAATAACCGAATAAAAAGACAGTAACAATCGAAAGTAAGTTGTTACTGTCTTTTTTTGCTTTGTGTGAGTGGCAGTTTTTCTGTTAAAGATAACATCGTATTTCTTTGGCAAGATTTTCCTCAAGATGGATCAGTTCTTTGCAAAATCCCTGGGCCTGTTTGTCCGCGGCCGCATACTGATTATAATAGCGGCAGAGTGATTTGACACCCATATTGCAGCCTTCGGTCAAAAGATCAGCACACACAGCATCACTTTCCTCAACTGCTAACTTGGCATTTGTTTTCAGCCAGGACATTCCTTTTGCAAGCGCATTTGGTTCTTTTGCCGGATCATCGCATTTTTCTAACTGTGCATGGATCTCATTTCCGAGACGCGCATGTTTTTCTTTAGATGCCAGGATGATATTTTTAAAATCTGCATCTGAAATTTTATCACAGATCTCATCCATGGAATAAACTGCCATTTTTGTGCCGGCATTACATTCCCGCAATAATTTTACAGTATCTCCGTTTAACATATAGAATCCCTCTTTTTCATGATTTTTATATTCGCAATAGATAGAATGCGGAACATGCATTCTGTTGTTTAATATGTCTTGAAACAGAATGAATTATGTATTGTTTCAGAAGTACAAAACATTTCTTTGAAAAATAAAAGCAGAAAACTTTACATGATTTTAAACATGTGTCTTGTCATATGTAATGATAAGTGGTATACTACGAAAAGTTTCATTAAAAATCTGAAATGAATGGGCAAAAAATTTGAGAGAGAGTTAAGAGGGCGTATGATAAGTTTGGAAGAATTAGAAGAGTGGAAAAAGAAAAGAGATGCCGTGATCCTGGCACATTATTATGTAAGACCGGAAGTCCAGGCACTTGCCGATTACATCGGAGATTCTTATTTCCTGAGTAAAAAGGCAACAGAGCTTGCAAATAAGACGATCGTACTCTGTGGCGTGACATTTATGGGCGAGAGTGCAAAATTGTTAAATCCGGATAAAACAGTACTGATGCCGGATCTTGCTGCGGACTGCCCGATGGCACATATGGTAACAAAAGAAACCGTACAGGCCGCGAGAGACCAGTACGATGACCTTGCGGTCGTGTGTTATATCAACTCGACACAGGAGATCAAATCGTGGTCGGATGTCTGTGTAACTTCTGCAAATGCGGTAAAGATTGTAAAAAATCTGCCGAATAAACATATTTTATTTATCCCGGACCGGAATCTGGCACATTTTGTCGCCGCAGCGGTGCCGGAAAAAGAATTCATTTACAATGAAGGATTTTGTATTGTACATGAATTTATGCAGGTAGAGGAATTGCTTGATTTAAAGGCGGAGCATCCGGATGCAAAAGTACTGGTTCACCCGGAATGCAATCATAAAATTATTGAAATCGCAGATTTTATCGGATCGACAAGCGGAATTATCAATTTTGCCGGGGAGAGCAGCGACAAAGAATTTATCATTGGCACGGAGTGCGGTGTTCTTACAAAATTAAAAGAGCGCAGACCGGATGCAGAGTTTTATTTCCCGGAAACAACACCGACCTGTGTGAATATGAAAAAAATCACGCCGGAAAAAGTGCTTCATGTGTTAAAAACAGGGGAAAATGAGATCCATGCAAAACCGGAAACGGAAGGCGCTGCAAAAAATGCGCTGGCAAGAATGTTAGAACTTGCCGGAAAATAAAAGCAACATGTGTTAAAACGGAATTCGAAACATTTCCGATGGCGGCACAGAAATGAGGTCAAATATGAAAAATCTGTATTATGATGTAGTGATTGCAGGATGTGGTGTGGCAGGACTTTATGCGGCTTTGAATCTGCCGGAAGAAATGAATATTCTGATGCTTTCAAAAAAAGATTTGGAAAGCTGTGACTCCATGCTGGCACAGGGAGGAATCTGTGTACTGCGGGATGAATCTGATTACGATTCGTACTTTGAAGATACCATGCGGGCCGGACATTATGAAAATCGAAAGGAGAGCGTTGATATTATGATACGTTCCAGCCGGGATGTGATCAACGACCTGTTGAATTTTGGTGTCCGTTTTGCAAAAAATCCGGATGGAAGCCTTGCCTATACCAGGGAGGGAGCTCATTCCCGGTCGAGGATCTGCTTCCATGAGGATATTACCGGAAAGGAGATCACAACGACACTACTATCACATGTAAAAAAATGTTCGAATGTGACCATCTTAGAGTATACGACCATGACAGATATTTTGGTGGATGATGGCAAATGCACCGGTATGGCCGCAGAAACAAAAGAAGGTGAAACGCTGCATATTCATGCAGACAATACAATTATGGCAACCGGAGGAATCGGGGGTCTTTATGAGCATTCCACCAATTTCCCAATACTGACCGGTGATGCATGCAGGATCGCAAAAGAACACGGTGTGGAACTTGAACATATGGACTATGTACAGATCCACCCAACATGCCTTTACAGTAAAAAGCCTGGAAGGAGTTTCCTGATCTCGGAATCAGCAAGGGGAGAAGGCGCAGTTCTTCTCAATCACAAAGGAGAACGGTTTGTCAATGAACTTCTGCCGCGTGATGTTGTGACAAAAGCAATACAGGAAGAAATGAAAAAAGAAGGTGTGGAGTATGAATGGATCTCATTTGCACATGTTCCAAAGGAAATCATTTTGAAGCATTTTCCGCACATTTATGAAAAATGTCTCGAAGAAGGGTATGATCTTTTAAAAGAACCGGCGCCTATCGTGCCGGCACAGCATTATTTTATGGGCGGTGTCCATGTGAACCGCGATTCTGCGACAACGATGCCAAATCTATATGCAGTCGGGGAGACGAGCTGCAACGGAGTTCACGGAAAGAATCGGCTTGCAAGCAACAGCCTGTTAGAGAGTCTTGTTTTTGCAAAACGTGCAGCAGTAAAAATACAAAATGAAGAGAAAGGAAATGAAGATCATGAATTTGAATCCAATTACCATGCAGCTTGTTGCTGACAAATACATCCGTTTTGCCTTAGAGGAGGACATTCACAGTGAGGACGTATCCACCAATGCCGTGATGCCGGAATATAAAGCCGGTGAAGTGGAACTGATCTGTAAACAGGACGGCGTGATCGCCGGACTTCCGGTATTTGAACGTGTATTTACCATGTTAGATGCGTCCACAAAAGTGGAGTGGGCGAAAAATCAGGATGGCAGGGAAGTAAAAGACGGTGATGCTGTAAAAAAAGGACAGCTCCTTGCGACGGTAAAAGGTGACGTGCGGGTTCTTTTATCCGGAGAGCGTACAGCTCTTAATTATCTGCAGCGTTTAAGTGGTATTGCAACATATACACATCAGGTTGCACGGTTATTAGAGGGCAGCAGCACAACATTACTTGATACAAGAAAGACAACACCATGCATGCGTATTTTCGAGAAATATGCCGTATGTGTGGGAGGCGGACAGAATCATCGTTACAATTTATCGGACGGTGTTCTGCTCAAAGATAATCATATTGATGCGGCAGGCGGTGTAAAAGAAGCTATTCTTGCTGCAAAAGCATATGCTCCGTTTGTCCGTAAGATCGAGGTAGAGACAGAAAATCTTGACATGGTAAAAGAAGCCGTGGAAGCAGGTGCGGATATTATCATGCTCGATAACATGACACCGGAACAGATGGCGGAAGCGATCCGGCTGATCGACGGCAGAGCAAAAACAGAGTGCTCCGGAAATATCACAAAAGAGAATATCAAAACGATCACAGCACTCGGAGTGGATTATGTTTCCAGCGGTGCCCTGACACATTCAGCACCGATCTTAGATATCAGCCTGAAACACTTGAAAGTAACAGATTCCCTTCAGTAACGCTTGTAAAAATAGACAGATTCAGCTAAAATAAATGCAGAATCAAAAAGGAGAGGATCGCAAATGGAAAAAGAAATGACCGGAGCAGACAGAAGAAAAGAAATCCTGTCTATGATACGTGATACAGATACACCGGTATCCGGCACGGCAATTGGAAGGAAAACAGGTGTCAGCAGACAGGTCGTAGTGCAGGATATTGCACTTCTCCGCACACAGGGGTATCCGATTATTTCTACTGCAAGAGGTTATCTGCTGGATGAACCAAAACAGGCAGTCAGGATATTTAAAGTATGCCATACCAATGAACAGGTGGAGGATGAACTGACTACGATCGTTGATCTTGGGGGATGTGTGGTCAATGTCATGGTCAATCACCGCGTTTATGGGAAATTAGATGCTCCGCTAAATATCAAAAGCAGGCGAGATGTGCAGAACTTTATGGATGATTTAAAGACAGGAAAATCGACACCACTTCTCAATGTGACGTCCGGATATCATTTTCATAAGATCAGCGCTGAGAGTGAAGAAGTGTTAGATGAGATAGAGGAAGCACTCAAAAAGAAAGGCTATCTTGCGGAATTACTTCCATATGAACAGTAAGAAATTAAAAAAACCGGGATATTGACTTGAAATCAAATTCGCTTTATAATAAAATCACTTATGCATACGAGAAAGAGATGAAACCGTGATGCATAAGTGATTTT
>UMEO01039951.1_pt1 | contig 19598 bp, 16 predicted proteins | sample 1964781 | NCBI WGS metagenome assembly UMEO01 (sample SAMEA4836023, study PRJEB28245) | human gut metagenome | biome: gut microbiome; material: fecal sample | place: Denmark | collected 2008 | reverse complement strand
AATATGAAAAGTTTTTGGAAAAAGGATATGGAGATTATATGAAACTTCCACCGATAGAAGAAAGGAAACTTACACATGGATACACCTTTTTTAGGGAAACTAAAGTGTAAAAGAATACAATAATGGAAAAATCGATTAAGAAAAATACTGTATGGAAAATGTTACTTAATATTTTTAATATTATTATTCCTATTATTACTGGCCCATATTTGGCACGTACGTTAGATGTGTATTTATATGGAGAATACAATCGGGCTTTATCAGTTGTAGCATTTCTTGTTCCTTTTGCAGGTTGCGGAATATATAATTATGGAATTAGAGAGGTTAGTAAAGTAAGGAATAATCCAGAAAAAATGTCGAAAATATTTTCGGTATTATTTTGTGTAGGTGTGGGAAGTACAGTTTCGGTATTAATTTTTTATTTTATATATGTTTTAAATGCAGTAGAGATAGAACTTGTTCCTGTGTATATAGCGCTTTCACTTCAACTTTTAGCATGTATGTTTTGGGTTGAATACATGAATGAAGCTTTTGAAAATTATAGCTTTATTTTAATTAAGACAGTGTTGATTCGTTTGGTTAATATTATTCTTATTTTGTCAATTGTAAGACGGCCAGGGGATATTTTAAAATATGCAATAATAGTATCGTGTATTCAATTGTTTAACTATTTAATTAGTTTTATATATATCAAAACTCGTGTGAAATTTGTTAAAGTAAGCTTGACAGAGGTAAAGGATAGATTGAAAGAACTTGTAGTTATGTTTGTGCTTATGAATGCGGGAATGTTATATACTTATCTTGATAAACTATTTTTGTCAGTTTTTTCTAAAGGTATTTATGTTAGTTATTATACTTTTAGTCAGTCTATTATTAATATTTTGACGGGCGTAATTAATGCAATAGTATTAGTGACAATTCCAAGATTATCACTATATTTAGGCGAGAACAAAAAAGACGAATATCAGCTTTTGCTCCAAAAATCATCAGGATTATTTTATATGCTTTCTATTCCGGTATGCTTGGGGTTTTTTGTTCTGTCTCAATCTATAATGTATATATATGGTGGCAATAATTATTTGGGAGCAGGAGTTACGTTTGGGTTGTTTTCGTTACGAATGCTTGTATGGATGATTGATTATACATCAGCGAATCAAGTGTTATTTATTTACGGAAAAGAAAAATGGTTGACCAAACTTTATTTGATTTTTGGTGTTTTTAATTTAATTGTGAAATGTATTTTGGCTTTTGTTGGAGTACTGAATGCAGAAACAGCAATTGTGTCTACAGCATGTGTTGAAATTATAATTGTGATAATTGAACAATATTTGATAAAAGCTAAAATTGATCCTTCTATCAGAATTTTAAAAGGGCATTATTGGAATTATGTAATGCTATGTGTGCCATTTGTTTTTGTAGAATTTATTTTTCGTCGTATATTTCGGTTAAAGTATGAGTTTAGTATTAACTTTTTCTTATATCTCGGATGTACGATAAGTATATGTGCAATCTATTATTTTGTTGTTTTATTTGTTGAGAAAGATGAGTCATTTATTTATTCGCTGTCAATAGTAAAAGAGAGTAAAGTGTTTAAAAAGGTTTATAGAGTAATTAATAAAGGAAAATAGTTTGATTGTTTTGAATTTTTAGATATGAATGACTTAATAAAAAGTGAGAGTGTGGAATCTTTTTTTGTAAATAGTGTCTTAGGAGGTTCTCTTTGATATAATATTTTATTATAAGAAAGTTTTTTCTCAATTGTAATCTGAGATGCCATACCCGCTGTCTTGGATAAATGTAAAAGTTAATAGTTATCAATGTAAAAGAAGGAGATGGATTTTCTTTTATAAAATGAATGGAGACTGACTGGATAGTTGGTCTCTTTTCTGTTATGCTTTGATTTCTGGCGGCTAGAAAGGAGTCGCCATGTCAAAGTTTTATCTTATGAAGAGCGAATGATCATTGCACAGCGTCTTTGGGAACTATCGGTAAAGAGTTGGGGAAAGATTGTATAACCCTTGCCAAGGAGATTAAAAGTAAGTGCTTAGTTTCGGGGTAGATATAAAAAAGAAATCCTAGCATCTACGACTAGACGCTAGGAAAAGAAGCATTTTACTCCATTTATTTACACATTTCCTGAACATGTTTGTTCCAAGGAGCGAGATTTTCGAACTCTTCGTCTGACATATCCTTGTTTGGACGATGTTCAAACAAGAACTTCAGATAATCGTATAAATTTAAGGTAAGTGCTTAGTTTCGGAGTGGATAAAATCCACCCCGAAACTAAGCACTTACGATTAAAAAGTATTCCTACGACAAGAAAAGTGGATGTTCCGGATATCCGTATAACCTATGTGAATTCCGGTACCATATGCAAAGAAAAAACTGTGTGGAACGAGCTGTACACATCAATCCGTGTATAAATGCAGTTTATGTTCTGAGTGTACATTGCATTGTTTCGATTTTGTTGAAGACGTCTGTCCTGTCAAAAATAATCCACCTTGTATTTACAATGGGTGTAGATAGCTTCCGAAATGTATGCTGTTAAAACTTATTTATGATCTGATAGATGGACATAAGAGGGCATATCAGGCTATTCCGGAAGCTAGAACCGATATCATGTCTAACGAAGATGATATTGCAAGGAGTAATCGGAGCATTAGTCTTCTGGTTAAAAATGGGCAATCCCTTCATCAGATCTATCTGGATCATGTGGATGAACTGATGTGTAGAGAAAAGACAATGGTAAGCGCCAAATATTAGGGCGGTCCCAAACGACCACCTAACAAAAATTACCCCAGCTCTTGCGAGGTGGAGTAATTCACTATAATTCACATGCGAGTTTTTAAAGATTGGAGTTTTTCACTCCACGGTGCCAATTCAGAAAGCTGCTCGTCAGACCAGCTTTGATTTGGGCATTTATCTAAAATATATTTCAGATACTCGTAAATGTTCAGGTCATGTGCTTTTGCCATCTCTACCATTGTATAAACAACTGCGCTGGCATTCGCACCATCAACAGAACTGCTGAACAGCCAATTCTTCCGGCCTACCGTGAACGGACGGATCGCATTTTCGCTCAGATTGTTTGTGAAACTGCAACGGCCATCTTCAAGATAGGTTTCGGCTGTGGTGCGCCGGTTCTTTACGTAAATGACTGCTTTTTCCATTCTGGATCCTTTTATTGGATGCTGAGCGTCAAGCCACGACCAAAAAGCCTCGAGGATCGGTTTTTCCTTCTCGAGACGGAGTTCTTTCCGTTTTTTATGATCACCAGGATATTTCTTATTGATGGAATCCTCAATACGGAACAGACGGTCGCAGTACTGGACTCCCTGAACAGCAGGCTGGGTATAGTCAAACTGCTTGCCTTTTGGTATCGCATCAATAAAGTACCTGCGTATATGAGCCCAGCAGGAGCAGCGTTTGATACCCGGAACTTTATTATAACCCTGATATCCATCTGTTTCCAGATATCCCTGGAATCCATTCAAAAATTCAGCGGCGTGATCTCCGCTCCTTGTTGGAGAATAGCCGTAAAGAAGTATTGGCGGAAGCCCATCTTCACCACTCCGGAACAGCCACATGAAAGACTGGCTTTCTGCACGGCGCTCCGGTTCATTGAGTACCTGAATCCTGGTCTCATCCGCCATTGCAAAGCTGCGTTTCAGCAGTTCGCGGTGGAAATAATCGTAGACCGGCTGGAAATAGTGCTGCGAGCAGTAAATGATCCAGTTTGCCAATGTCGTGCGGCTGATCTCGGCACCATACTGTTTCCAGTCCTTTTCCTGACGGTACAGAGGCATGCCGTTTGCATACTTCTGGTACATCGTCCAGGCAACTGTTGTGGAAGAAGCAGGTCCTTTACCAACCAGAGCCTCCGGAGCTTTGGATTTGATGATAACTGCTGTTTCTGTATCACCATTTCCCTCTTTGCAGTTCGGACATCCATAGTTCTGGCTGTAGTACTCATTGATCTCACACTTGGCTGGAACAAAGATTAACTCCCTGCGGATATATTCTTCTCCGATCAGTTCCATCCCGGTTCCACAAACCGGGCAGAGCTGTTCCTCTGGAGAAAGTGGCACGATGATCTTATTGACCTTTAAACCTTTAAAAACATCTGCATGGGTTGCTTTCCTTTTACGGGTATGTTCTCTGATACATGTTTCTTCTTCAAGCAGAGACATATCCTGTTCGACCTCAGCTTCATCAAAGAGGTTTAACTGTCCCGGTACATCTAATACTTTTTTCTCGCTGGATGCTCCAAAGAGCTTTTTGGTGAGAAAATCGATTTGTTCCTGAAGGAGTTTGTTCTGTTCCTGCAGCATACGCTCTTTGTCAGATTTTTCTTCAATAGCAAGACGGAGCGTTTTGATCAGATCAGTCTGTTCAGACATCATGGTCTTTAATTGTGAAATCGTATCTTTCAGCTCGCGCAGCTGGATGTCTTTTGAACTGGCTGCCACAGATCCATCCTCCTTCGGTTTGATAGATACAGTATACCATAGATCAGGCAGGATAGATAGTATTGGAGCTTTTTACTCCACTAATAATGCTTTGGGCTGGTCGATATCAATCCCGGACATCAGCCAGTCGAATTCTCTCCAGGTCAGGTTCCGGACTTCGGATTGTTTTCTTGGCCACTGATATCCGCCTTTTACAGATAACCTCTTATAGATAAGGACATAGCCGTCCGGTTCACGAAAAAGTGCTTTGATCCGGTCATGCCGACGTCCACAGAAGAGGAACAGGGAACGGGAATCCAGACTAGCCTTCAACTGGTCTTCTATGATTGCACAAAGACCATCGATGGACTTGCGCATATCAGTATAACCACAGACAATGTAAATCCGGTCCAGTCTGGAAATATCGCCTAACATAAGAACTCCCGTAGCATATGCAGTGTTCGGGATAACAGAATCGGGTCCGTCTCGTTCGTGATCCGTATCTTCAGATCTTTTATGGCGATCTCGATCGTATGTGAATTGTCAAGGTTCTGTTCATGCTGTGTAAAAGCACTTGTTGTGACCGGTTCCGGCTGCGATTCCGGAACGATCTCCACAGGAACGACTTCCTGTCTTGGACGCGGAGTTTCCAAATGTCCATAAGAAGCTTCCTGTATCTGATCGGATGCAGCTTTACGGCATCGGCTGACCCAGTTATAGAAAGTGCTGGGAGCAATACCGTTTTCGCGGCACCAGTCAGCATCAGTCAGACCGCTCTGACGGCACTGGTTGATAAGTTTCAGTTGTTCCGACATGGGAACGCGATTTTTGCGAGTGGTTGACATGGGATATCCTCCATAATTGTAGTGAAATACTCTAAGTATCTTTTCTACAATTGTATCGAATAGAGAATCAGAACACCATCCGCTCTAATATTTGGCGCTTACAGACAATGTATAACTATGCGGATGCCTAGCTCTTTGATGTCAGGAACATTGAACTGCTTCGTAAAGTCAAATACCGTCTCTGATATAAGTAGGCCTAAATTTAAAGTTGACTGGGGTGCCGTATTGGTCGAAACTACGATGACGTTCAAAAGTATTTGGGAGAGAACATCCAGAAATGACTATTGTACAAATGAATAGTGTAATTGGACGTGTGGGAGGAAAATGTCTCCTTACGATACACTTTGTGGAAACTAGCTTTATGTTGCTTTTTTCACGGGATGCAAATGCATCCGCTTCTGTAATTGAAAATATAAATCTGTTGGAGAAAGTTCTTGGAGCAAAAACAGTCAGTCACTTGTTTCTAGTTATTCTGACAGACAACGGAAGTGAGTTTTTAAATCTAAAGGAAATAGAAAAACGTTACTGTTCTAAGCAATAGGATGAAAATATTTTATTGCGGTCCAAGTGCTCCTTGTCAAAAGGAGGGGCTTGTGAAGTTAACTACAAATTGATACGTTGTATTCTGCCAAAAGGAAGTGGTTTCGATGAATTAATATAGTTGGATATTTTTTGATGATGAACTATATCGATTCTTATAAACGAAAAAAGATGAACAACTGTAGCCCATGCGAAACGCTCAGTTTTTATTACGGAAAAGATATGATTGAGAAACTGGATGTTTACCGGTTGCCGCTGAGAACATCATCTTAAAGCCTAAACTTCTTAAAAAGTAACAGATAAATTAACTAAATGTCGCCAGAACAAAACAATTCTATCCGTGCAAAATAGGGATGATTCTCCGAATACAAAAATATGAGAGGAAATTGAACTCTGGTTGCCGTACGCAAATTTATTGGTGAACGTATTATACATATTGAAATACGAATAAAAATCCGGAATATTGCTTGCAAACAGGGATTTTCATTTACAAATCGGGATTTTAGGGTGCAAAATAAGATTTTTATTTACAAAACGAGACTTTAGGGGGACAAATGAGGATCTTGTCTTGCTATTTCTTTTTAGGGAATCAATAAAGGGGGCTTGGAAATTCTCTGATTTTTCATAGCAATAGTAAATGGTGAATTGAAAAAGTAAATTCCACTTTGTAAGATTAAATTCTACTTTGAAAAAGTAAATTCTACAGAAATACAAAAAAATAAAGATTTCGTATATGAAATACCCAAGATCAGAGTTAAAATATAAGTAAAAGCTGTGGTTTTGGGTATTTTATTGCATGCTGAGCGGAAGTCGAATTTACGGTTGATTTTTTGGTGTGGGTAAATTCCACCTCTGGGGAGATTCTGCGATGATGGCTGTAATAGATTCCTGCCCAGCTTTTTTGATTTTATTTTAGTAGCTGTTTTGAATGATTATTTTAATAATTCAGGACTTAAGGTGATTTCATCTGCAGGAATTTTTTGCAAATGGAATACATCTAAAAGTTCCTTACTATATTGGAATTCAAATATCTCATAGGGGCTCTTATTTCCAAGTTTCTTTCTTGCATAGGAATTGATATGGCTCATCATAAGATCGATCTGTTCCTGCGTATATTGACCGATATCTTCGCCCTTTGGAATAATTCGCCGGATCATTTCATGGTTGTTTTCGCAACTGCCTTTTTGATAGGGAGCGCTGGCATTGCAATAAAACATTTTTGTGCGGGGATTTCCCTGCATATCAAGCTCAATAGCAGAAGGATTGGAGAATTCGCTCCCGTTATCTGCTAATAGAACTGGGAATAGTTCTGTGAAGATGTCAGGTTTTAGTTCCAGATAAAGGCGGTTGAAAATATCAATCACAGACTGAGAATCATTGTATCGTCTGAGAAAGGCAAGCTGAAGACCCTGTTCCACGAAATGTATGGTGAGCAGGACAGTTCCGCTTTTAACACCTTCTACAGAATCGATCTGACGAACAGAAAGATCCGGATGTTCTTCCATATAAGTTTGGAAACAAGAAAAATCGCGTCCCACGCGGCAGGCTTTGTCAACTTTAAGATTTTTAGAAACATTCTTTCTTGGACGCATCCGAACCGTTCGCGGCATATCAATGTTTCTGGCAGTAAAAAGTCCGCTGTTTATATAGGCGTACAAAGTCCTTTCAGATTTCATGAGTTCGTCTGCATGGTGGACGGCAATGTGATGAAGAGACTGACCTTTTCTTAAGAGAGGAGAGACAATGTCATCCATTTGTTTTCGTTCGCTTTCAGAGAGAGCAAAACCGGATCTGGATTCACTCCTTACCGATTCGTACTCTTTTTGAGCATAGGAAGCTCTGTACAGATGCTTTTCCAGGGAACACTTACTGCGTTCCGGGCAACCATTACAGACATAAGGTGGTTTGGATAGTTTTGGGCAAACATACTTTTTGTAGAGGATACAGGAAGAGGAACATTTGCCGCAAGACCAGCAAAACCGATTTTTACGGGAGGTACATCCCTGACATACCATCTGGGCAGAGCATTTCCGCTGAAAAGCCAAGAGGCAATCATTAAAAGATCTGCCATAGGTACCACTTTTTTCGAAAGAGATGTGATGTTTCACTTCTTTGGAAATGGTCGTGCAATCCTTATGTAAGAATCTGCCGATGGCTTTAAAACTTTCTCCTTCGTTTAGCTTAGTTTCAATGATAATACGGGAATCAAGAGTTAAATGTTTTTGTTTATCCATAAGTAGTTCCTTCCCGCTGGGAGGAAACAGTCATATTTATAATCATGATTTTAACAGATGGTTCAGAAAGATTAAATTCCACTATTGAGAGAAGGTGAATTTGTAAGATTAAATCCCATATAGGGGTGGAATTTAAATTTGCAATTGAAGAGCAATAGTAAATTTGCACTTTCATGTCTTATAAACATTGTATTTTAGGTTATAATTTGATATTATAATAAGGTATGTAAAAAAATATAGCATTTAATAGAAGACAAAAGGGGATACAATTATGAAGAATATAGTAAACTTGCGAAGTTCTAAAGTGAGAATGTTCTGTCTGTTTATTGTTGATGTTTTGACCATTATTTTGAATGCATATATCTCTTTGATTTTAAGGTATGAATTACATTTTGAATGGATACCACAGACATATATTCAGAGCATTGAACGATATATGTGGATTAATGTCCTAACAACGATTATACTATTTATGGTATTGAAGCTTTACAGAAGTGTATGGACTTATGCAAGTATTAATGAGTTTGTTCGTATATTCGGAGCCTGTATATTGTCGGTGGCATTTCAGGCGCTTGGAATGACATTCCTTGTATTGGATGTGCCAAGAAGTTACTATTTGTTTGATTTCTTCTTGCTTTTAATGACAACAACAGCAACGAGATTTTCTTATCGGGCACTTCGCATTGTAAAACAAGGGTTCGAAAATACAGGCAAGCAAGTGCTGAATACGATGGTTATTGGAGCCGGAGAAGCTGGTAACATGATTATTCAGGAATTAAAATACAGCAAGCATTTAAATCGAAGAGTATGTTGCATTATTGATGATAATCCATCTAAGAAAGGGAAATATCTTCATGGTGTTCCGGTTGTAGGGAATCGAGACGTCATTATTGACTGTGCAAAAAAATATCATATTGAAGAGATTATTCTTGCAATTCCATCAGCAGATGCAAAAACGACGCGTAATATTCTTCGAATTTGTAATCAGACAGAATGTAAATTGAAAGTCCTTCCCGGAATGTATCAGTTGATTACAGAAGAGGTGAGTGTATCAAAGTTAAGAGAAGTATCTATTGAAGATCTTCTCGGAAGAGATGCAATTAATATAGACCTTGACAGTGTTCTTGGATATGTAAGGGACAAAACAGTTCTCGTAACTGGTGGGGGTGGATCTATCGGAAGTGAACTCTGCCGTCAGATTGCGCAATATAATCCAAAATGTCTGATTATTTTTGATATTTACGAAAACAACGCGTATGACATTCAGCAGGAGCTGAAGAAAAAATATCCAATGCTTCATTTGGAGACATTAATTGGATCTGTGCGGAACACCAAGAGAATTGAAAGTGTGATGGAGTTATACCGTCCGGATATTGTGTATCATGCTGCAGCACATAAGCATGTACCTCTTATGGAAGATAGCCCGAATGAAGCGGTAAAGAATAATGTGTTTGGAACATACAAGACAGCACGTGCGGCAGACAAGTACGGAGTGAAGAAGTTTGTTCTTATATCTACGGATAAAGCAGTCAACCCTACAAATGTCATGGGGGCTACTAAGAGAATGTGTGAAATGATTATTCAGACATTCAGCCGATATTCTAAAACGGAATTTGTAGCTGTAAGGTTCGGTAATGTATTAGGAAGTAACGGAAGTGTAATTCCGCTTTTCAAGAAGCAGATGGAAGCAGGAGGACCGGTTACGGTTACACACCCTGATATTATTCGATATTTTATGACAATTCCAGAGGCGGTTTCTTTGGTGCTTCAGGCAGGAGCTTATGCCAAAGGTGGAGAAATTTTTGTTCTTGATATGGGAGAACCGGTGAAAATAGCAGATCTTGCCAAGAATCTGATTCGCTTATCAGGATATACGCTCGGTGTGGATATGGAAATTAAGTATACTGGATTAAGACCTGGTGAAAAGTTGTATGAGGAGATTCTGACAAAAGAAGAGGGATTGCAGAAGACACAGAATGATTTGATTTATATTGGAAAACCTTTGGAGTTCAACGAGGTGCATTTTTTAAGTGAATTAAGACGATTAGAGCAGGCGGCAATTGATGAACGCTTCGATGTGAAAGAAATTGTATCTGAAATCGTTCCTACTTATCACATAAGAGAAGAAGATCGTAAGAGGGATTCGGCAATTTATGAAGAATTCTGCAGATTAGGCAGAGCGAGCCATGAAGGACCAGTTGTAGGTTAAGAACTTTATGATTATGTATGGAGGTTAAATAAAATTATGATGAATATACCATTTTCACCACCGGATATTACAGAATTAGAAATAGAAGAAGTTGTAGATACACTGAAAAGCGGGTGGATTACAACGGGACCTAAAACTAAAAAATTCGAGAAACAAATTGCGGAGTATTGTCATACAAGCAAAGCGGTTTGCTTGAACTCAGCTACAGCTTGTTCAGAAATGGCACTTAGAGTTCTTGGAATAGGACCGGGCGATGAAGTGATTACAACAGCATATACGTACACTGCATCTGCAAGTGTAATCTGTCATGTGGGAGCAACGGTGGTATTAGTGGATACCCAAAAAGATTCTTATGAAATGGATTACGAAGCGCTTGAAGAAAAAATTACAGAAAAAACAAAAGCAATTATTCCAGTAGATTTGGGAGGAGTAATCTGTGATTATGACAGAATATTTGAAATTGTAAATCGAAAAAAAGATGTATTTGAACCTAAAACAGAACTTCAAAAGAAAATCGGAAGAGTTGCAGTAGTAGCTGATGGTGCTCATGCGATAGGTGCTGTACGAGATGGAAAATGTTGTGGAGAGATTGCAGATTTTACGAGCTTTTCTTTCCATGCAGTTAAGAATCTTACTACAGCAGAAGGTGGTGCTGTAACTTGGAGAGATATAGAAGGCGTTGATAATGAAGAACTGTATAAGCAGTTTATGTTGCTTTCTCTTCATGGACAATCGAAAGATGCGCTGGCAAAGACGCAGCTTGGAGCATGGGAATATGATGTTGTAGCGCCTTATTTTAAGTGTAATATGACGGATATTATGGCGGCACTGGGACTTGCGCAGATGAAGCGTTATCCGGATATACTTGCAAGGCGTAAGGAAATTATAGAAAAATATAATGAAGGGCTAAAAAACCTTCCGGTAAGCGTGCTGGAACATTTTGGAAATGATTTTGCATCAAGTGGTCATTTGTACCTTGTTAGAGTACATGATAAGACAAGAAAAGAGTGTAATGAGATTATTGAGAAGATGGCAGAGTGTGGAATTGCAACCAATGTTCACTACAAACCGCTTCCATTGTTGTCTGCATATAGAAATCAGGGCTTTAACATTAAAGACTATCCAAACGCCTATGCAATGTTTGAAAATGAAATTACATTGCCACTTCATACGAAATTAACAGATGAAGAAATTGATTATGTTATTGATTCTTTTGTGAAATGTGTAGAATAGGAATTGAGTTATTATGAAAAAATGGGAGAATCTTCCAAAAGAACTACAAATAGAAGAAGTAAGAGAATACTATGATGCGTTACAACTGCACAAGGGTGGGTTGTTAGCGAAGAGGATTTTTGATATAATAATGTCCAGTATATTGCTTGTGTTTGTATCACCGATATTGCTTGTATTAGGAGCCCTTATAAAATTAGATTCACCAGGACCGGTTATGTTTCGGCAAGTTCGAGTTACAACTTACGGTAAAGAGTTTTATATATTTAAATTTCGGACAATGGTGAATCATGCGGATAAAATGGGAAGTCAGGTAACCACAAAAGGAGATGCGCGTGTTACGAGGATGGGAAAACTTCTTCGCGGTTGTAGATTGGATGAGCTACCACAGCTTGTAAATATTTTAAAGGGTGAAATGACTTTTGTTGGCACAAGACCCGAAGTACCTAAATATGTTCAATGTTATACAGATGAAATGAAGGCAACGTTATTGTTACCTGCTGGAGTGACCTCTAGGGCCAGTATAGAGTATAAGGACGAAGAACGTTTGTTGGGAAATGCTGAAAATGCAGACGAAGTGTATATTCGGCAAGTGTTGCCGGAAAAAATGAAATATAATCTGGAAGCAATTAAAAAATTTAGTTTTTTAGAAGATATTAAAACAATGTTTGCCACGGTAATCGCGGTAATAAAATAGTTGGGAGTTTGAACCATGAATATATGGATTGTGAACCATTATGCAATTCCACCAAGTATGGGGGGATTAGTTAGACACTATTATTTTTCGAAATATTTACAGAAAAAGGGACATAATGTAAAAATATTTACATCAAGTAAAATTCATAATACAGATATTAATATGATCCAGGATAAATCGCTTTACAAAGAGCAGATAATGGATGGTGTCGAATATACATTTGTCAGAAGTAGAAATTATAGAGGGAATGGATTGGGTCGTATTATTAATATAATTGACACTCCTTTCAAAATTCGAAAGGCTATGAAACAGTTCTACAAGCATGAAAAACCGGATGTGATCTATACGTCATCTCCAGATTTGTTTGTAGCGTTTTTTGCTTTGCTTTTTGGACATAGGCATAAAATTCCGGTAGTAGTGGAGATTAGAGACTTATGGCCGGAGTCTATTGTGGAATACAATGGGATGTCGAGAAAAAATCCGATTATACAGATTTTGTATCAGTTGGAAAAGTGGATCTATAAAAAGGCAGATCAGTTGATTTTTACCATGGAGGGTGGAAAAGACTATATAAAAGATAAGAAGTGGGATAAATCAGTTGATTTAAGAAAAGTAAATCATGTAAATAATGGAGTGGATTTGGAAGAGTACGAGAACGATGTCCAAAATTATCAACTATATGACGAGGAGTTAGAGAATAGATCTATATTCAAAGTAATATATGTAGGATCAGTTCGGTGTGCTAATAATATCGGAACACTTGTTAATGTAGGGGAAGAGTTGAAAAAACGGGGAAAAACAAACATTAAGATTTTAATATATGGAGAAGGAACAGACAGAGCTTCGTTAGAAAAGGATTGTAAGAGAAAAAAACTAGATAACGTTATTTTTAAAGGAAAAGTTGAAAAAAAGTATGTGCCTTATATTTTATCAAAAAGTGATCTTAATATTTTAAATTATAAGCAAGCTGGAACATGGAAATATGGTGGGAGCCAAAATAAGCAGTTTGAATATTTGGCAAGCGGAAAGCCGATTTGTTCAAATGTTAGGATGGGGTATTCAATTATACGTACTAACAATTGTGGTATTGAGAACAACCTTACTTCAATAAAAGATTATGCGGATATTATTGTGAAATATGAAGAGATGAATGATTCTGATTATAAACAGCAGTGTAAAAATGCAAAAGATGTAGCACAATTATATGATTACTGTATACTTGCAGATAAGATAGAAGAAGTATTGCGTAAATGTACACAAAAGAAATAAGGGAGCGAAGAATGAGAATTTTATTTTTGGCAGCGGCAAATAGTATACACACTATAAAGTGGGTAAACTCTATGTCAAAAAAAGGTCATGAGGTTTTTTTGGTTTGCAATAAAGGCCATGAACCATCTGATAATGTGTTATCAGAAGATGTGAAATTGTATTGTCTTAAATATGGCGGGACATTGGCATATTATTTGAATGCTTTTGAACTACGTAAGAAAGTTCAAGATATAAAGGCGGATATTATTCATGTTCATTATGCCAGCGGTTATGGGACTTTGGCTAGAGTAGCTAAGGTGGGCCCAATATTACTTTCAGTTTGGGGGAGCGATGTATATGAATTCCCAAATGAGAGTAAAGCCCAAAAAATTATTTTTCAAAGAAATATTAGATACGCAAAGCAATTGGCATCAACTAGTGAATGTATGGCAAATGAGTTGCGAAACGTTATGAAGAATAGTTCATTAAAAGTTAAAATAACACCATTTGGAGTTGACACAAAGTGTTTTGATTCAGACAAGTATCCGAAAAAAAAATCTCATTTGTTTGTGATAGGCAATATTAAGAGTCTTAAGCCTGTGTATGGAATAAGAGAGTTTATATATGTTATAAAAGAATTGGTGGAGGATTCAGACTTAGATGAAGAAATCAAAAAACGTATTCGGGTCGAAATATATGGTGATGGAGAACAAAAGCAAGAACTATATAATTTGATTCATAGTTTAGGGCTTGTTGAATTTGTATATTTAATGGGGAAAATCCCCAATAATAAGGTGCCAAATGTTTTGTCTCAATTTGATATTTTTTGTGCAATGAGTCAGAGAGAAAGTTTTGGAGTTTCTCTTGTTGAAGCAATGTCCATGAAAAAACCAGTGGTAGCATCAAATGTTGATGGATTCAAAGAGGTTATAGATAATGAAATTACTGGAATTATTGTAGACAAAAATGATACTGTTCAATGTAAAGAAGCGCTTAAAAGGTTAATTCTTGATGAAGTATTAAGAGAAAAAATGGGCGAAAATGGAAGAAAACGAGTATTAAAATTTTATGATTGGGAAAAAAATGTTGATTATATGGAATCTATATATCGGGAGTTTTCTGATATGAAGCTTGAGTAAAATAGAATAGGAGAGTATAAAGAAAGTAAATGAAAGTAGAAAAAAATTGTATTTTTCATATACCTTGTTTTATATCAGCAGATGGAAAATCGGGTTCTCAAATTCGACCCCAAAAAATGATTGAAGCATTTAAAAAGAATGGCTATCATGTAGACATTGTCATGGGATATGGAAAAGAACGTAAGAAACAGATTCAATATATTAAACAGAACATTGAAAAGGGGAAGAAATATGACTTCCTATATTCTGAAAGCAGTACTATGCCCACGTTATTAACTGAAAAGAATCACTTGCCGTGCTATCCGTTTCTAGATTTTTCTTTTTTTGCGTATTGTAAAAAGAAGGGAATTAATATTGGATTGTTTTATCGAGATATTCATTGGAAATTTGAAAAATATAAAGAAATTGTTCCTTGGTATAAGAGAATGTTTTCTATTCAGATGTATAAATATGACTTGAGAAAATACTTAAAGCTTGTGGATATTTTATATTTACCTTCTATAGAAATGAAGAAATATATTTCGGAATATCGATTTTCAAAGGTAAGAGTGCTTCCACCTGGGGCATTGTTAGAAGAGGAAGTGATCGAAAAACGAAAAAATTATTTTCTGTCAAATAAAAATAATGAATTGAAAATTTTTTATGTAGGGGGAGTCACAGGAATATATGATTTGAGAAGTGTTCTTAAGGCGATAAAGGATAAAGAAAATGTTTATATGACAATATGTTGTAGGGAAAATGAATGGGAAAAGAATAAAGAATTTTATGACTCGTGTCTTACAGAACGCATAACAATTGTTCATGAGAGTGGAGAAAATTTGAAAAAATTGTATTTGAAGTCAGATATATGTAGTTGTTTTTTCCCTCTTAGTGAATATATGAGTTTTGCAGTTCCGATAAAACTTTTTGAATATATAGGGAACGTAACTCCTGTTATAGTCACGAAGGGGACGGTTGCAGGTAAATTTGTTGAAAAATTTGGAAATGGAATAAGTGTACCATATGATATAGAAAAACTAAGTAATGCTATAGAAGAGGTGTTGAATAATAGAGGAATGCTAATTGAAATGCATGAAAATGCATGTAATTGCTTAGAACAAAACACATGGAAATGTAGAGCGTTACAGGTGGAAAAAGACTTAAAAGGAGAATTAAAATGAAAACAAAATTATTAAAAAAAATTAATGAGAAAACAATTACAGTGGGTGTAGTAGGACTTGGGTATGTAGGACTTCCGCTTGCCGTGGAAAAAGCGAAAGCTGGTTTCAAAACAATTGGTTTTGATGTGCAGGATGAAAAAGTTAAGCTTGTGAATGAAGGACACAATTACATTGGTGACGTTGTAGATAATGATCTGAAAGAGCTAGTTAATAATGGAATGCTGACAGCTACCACAGATTTTAGTTTTGTTAAGGATGTTGATTTTATTGCAATCTGTGTTCCAACACCACTTGATACTCATCAGCAGCCGGATATCAGTTATGTGAAATCATCTACAGAGGAGATTTCTAAATATCTTACGAAAGGAACAATGGTAGTATTAGAATCCACTACATATCCAGGAACAACAGAAGAATTGATTAAACCTATTCTTGAAGAAGGTTCTGGATTAAAATGTGGAGAAGACTTCTACCTTGGATTTTCGCCAGAACGTGTAGATCCAGGTAACTTAATCTACAAGACGAAGAATACACCAAAAGTTGTAGGTGCTATTGGGAAAGATGCAACAGAAGTAATTGCAACAATGTATCGTGCAGTTCTTGAGGGAGATGTGTATGAAGTTTCTTCACCTGCAATAGCCGAGATGGAGAAGATTCTTGAAAACACATATAGAAATATTAATATTGGTCTTGTCAACGAATTGACAATGCTTTGTAATAAGCTGGGAATCAGTATGTGGGAAGTTGTAGATGCTGCTAAAACCAAACCTTATGGTTTTCAGGCGTTTTATCCAGGTCCGGGTCTTGGTGGACATTGTATTCCTTTGGATCCTTATTATTTATCTTGGAAAGCAAGAGAATATGGTTTCCATACATCAATGATTGAGAGTTCTATGATGATCAATGACCAGATGCCTGAATACTGTGTAGAGCGTGCAAGTAAAATATTAAATCGTCATGCTAAGGCAATGAACGGGGCGAAAGTACTTGTTGTAGGTGTCGCATATAAGCAGGATATTGATGATTACCGTGAAAGCCCGGCTCTTCGTGTAATTGAAATATTGAAACGTGAGCAGGCAAATGTTGATTTTTATGATCCATGGATTGCTGAATACAAATATAAAGGGGAAAAGCATCAAGGAATTAAAGAAATTAGTCCGGGGATTATTGCCGATTATGATTTAATCATGATTACAGCAGCACATACAAATGTAGATTACGATATGATTCAGAAAAACGCAGTAGCAATTTTTGACACAAAGAATGTTATGAAGAATATCGAAAAACGTGATAATATCGAAGTTTTATAGGAGAAATTAAAATGAAGATTGTTACAGTTGTTGGGGCGCGTCCGCAATTTGTGAAAGCGGCGGCTGTATCTCGTGTTATCAGAGAAAAGCATACGGAGATATTGGTTCATACGGGACAACATTATGACAATAATATGTCAGATGTATTTTTTGAAGAATTGCATATTCCGAAGCCGGATATTAATTTAGGTGTTGGTTCAGGGTCACATGCAAAACAGACAGCAGAAATGCTGGTTGGAATTGAAGAAGTTCTTAAAAATGAAAAGCCGGATTATCTGTTAGTATACGGAGATACAAATTCGACATTAGCCGGAGCATTGGCGGCGTCTAAAATACATATTCCGGTTATTCATGTGGAAGCCGGACTTCGCTCTTTTAACATGTATATGCCGGAAGAACAAAACAGGATTCTGACGGACAGAATATCGACATTGCTGCTGTGCCCGACAGACGTAGCAGTAGGAAATTTAGAAAAAGAAGGGATATTAAAAGGAGTGTATAACGTAGGAGACGTTATGTGCGATGCTGTGTTATATTACTCTAAATTGTTAGATGAAAAGCCGCTGGATTATTATTTCGATCATTTAGAGGGATTATTTGAGGAAATAGAGCCGGCAAAGGAGTGGTATTTATCTACGATACACCGTGCTGAAAATACAGATAGCATAGAGAAGGTTAGAGAAGTGCTTAGTGCTTTTGAGCAATTGGATGCACCTGTGATTTTCCCTGTACATCCAAGAACTAAAGGATTGGTAAGAGAGTTAAAAGAGTTACACCAATATCAAAATATTCTTTTTGTTGAACCTATGGGATATCTTGATATGCTTTATTTTGTAAAGAATGCAAAGAAAGCAATTACAGATTCAGGTGGATTACAAAAAGAAACCTATATTTTAGATACACCTTGTGTAACAGTGAGAGATCAGACAGAATGGGTAGAAACATTGATAGGGAATCACAATATCCTTGCGAAGCCAAAATCAGAAGATATTGTTGAAAAAGTTATGAACACCCAGATTGATTACAGTAAAAAAGAAGCCTATTATGGAACAGGAAATGCAGCGGAAAAAATCTGCGATTTGATTGGTTAAGAAAGAGAGGATTTAGTTATGAAGTATGCACTTGTAGGTTGTGGAAGAATTGCAACAAATCATGTGAAGGCTGTTTTAAACAATAGTTTGGAATTTGTAGCTGTGTGTGATGTGATTCCTGAGCATATGGAAGAATTGCTGGCAAAGCATGATCTTCAAAACGATACAAGCATTAAGCGCTATACAGATTACAAGAAAATGATTGAAGAAAATGAGATTGAGTTGGTAGGTATTGCTACAGAAAGTGGTCTGCACGCAGAAATTGCATTGTATTGTATTGATCATGGAATTAATCTTATTATTGAAAAACCAATGGCTATGAGCATGCAGGACGCTACAGAGATTATCAAACGCTCTGAAGAAAAGGGTGTGAAAGTATCAGCTTGTCATCAGAATCGATTTAATGTAGCCGTACAGGAGATGAGAAAGGCATTAGAAGCAGGACGTTTCGGAAAACTTTCCCATGGCTCTATTCACGTAAGATGGAATAGAAATCAAGGCTATTATACACAGGCACCTTGGAGAGGAACCTGGGCGCAGGATGGTGGTGCGCTTATGAATCAGTGTATTCATGGAATCGATCTTTTGCGTTGGATGATGGGGAATGAAATTGACGAAGTTTATGGTGTTACCAGACAGCAGTTCCATGATTATCTGGAAGCAGAAGATATCGGGATGGCCGTTGTAAAGTTTAAGAATGGCGCAGTTGCTACCATTGAAGGGACAACAAATGTTTATCCTCAGAATTTGGAAGAAACTTTATACTTATTTGGTGAAACAGGAACTGTAAAATTGGGCGGAAAATCAACAAATAATATTGATGTTTGGAATTTTGCGGATGAGACCGAGGAAGATCAGGCGAACAAAGGTCTTGAGGAAGCAACAAGCAATGTTTATGGTAATGGACATACAAGTTTATATGCAGATGTGATTGATGCAATTAAAAATGATAGAGCTCCATATGTAGATGCATACGCAGGAAGAAATGCATTGGAACTCGTTCTTGCAATTTATAAGAGCCAGAAAGAAGGAAAAGCAGTAAAACTTCCGCTTGGTGAGTTTGCAAGCTTGGATATGACAGGAGAATTTTAAGATGAGTGATTATTTTGTACATGAAAGTAGTTACGTTGATGATGGCGTAAAAATAGGAAAAGGTACAAAAATCTGGCATTTTTCACACGTTCAAAGTGGAGCAGTTATTGGTAATAACTGCTCCTTTGGACAGAACGTGAATGTGGCAAATAATGTTAAAATAGGAAATGGTGTGAAGGTACAGAATAATGTATCAATTTACGAAGGTGTAGAGTTGGAAGATTATGTTTTTTGTGGTCCATCTATGGTCTTTACGAATGATCTGACACCTCGCGCAAAATATCCTAAGGGCAGTGTAGGATATAAGAAGACAGTTCTGAAAGAAGGTGCCACTGTTGGCGCCAATGCAACAATT
>UMEO01026999.1_pt1 | contig 20014 bp, 14 predicted proteins | sample 1964781 | NCBI WGS metagenome assembly UMEO01 (sample SAMEA4836023, study PRJEB28245) | human gut metagenome | biome: gut microbiome; material: fecal sample | place: Denmark | collected 2008 | reverse complement strand
ATGATTTTTTTGGTCGGTCTGTTGCAGATTGTACTTTCCTGTGTTTTAAGCAGTAATCTGAAAAAGGAAACGTTGGTTGAAAGAATAAGGTATCAGGGATAGCAAGTAAATAGAAAATGCATAGTGCTTGTCACCAATATGGTTCAAAAGGGATAAAAATGTATGGACCAATATATAATTGATATGCTAAAAGATCATGCACAAAGAGTAATCGAATATCGCACTGAAATGTCGAGATAGACAATTTATATATTTGCATAAAAAATAGCAATTTGTCTGCATACACATATTTGTGTTATATATACACCATCAAGTGCGTAAAGCACTAAGCGATGGGTAAAGAGGCTGCCGATGGAAATTATGGAGCATGTGGTGTATGGAATTGCGGCAGAGGAAATTGCGTCACTGATCGCGGATTAGGAACGTTAACTCAAATAAAAATCCTAGAAGCTTAGGCTTCTGGGATTTTTTATTCTATAGAAATGTGTCTCAAAAACATAAAAAAACATTGCTTCATCTTCATATACAGAATAAAATTATTATATAAGCAACATATTCAAGTCGAGCAGCCGCGAGACTTGGCGTGTGATTATGGTCAGCGTAAGCTGACATATTTTTTACAGACTAGGAGGACATGCGCGTGGAAAGAATTGAACCGGCAATTGTGCCACAGAGAAGACTGATCAAAGGAAAGGTATTCTTGTGGGAAAGTGCCAAAGACTGGCATGATATATGGGATCGAGAGGACGAATAATGGATAACCCGCTCTTGTTGAGAGCCTTTTTTAATTATAATGCAAGAAGAAGCAGACGAAAAGGAGAAATATTTATAAATATTCGAGGAGGAAGAGTATGAAAAAACGAATACTATCAATACTATTATCGGTGGTTGTGGCAACGACCATTTCTTCCGCAGTTCCATTAAGTGTGAAGGCGGAAACAACTGTAGATCAATCTGCAGAACAATCGGCAAATACGACATACGGCAGTAATACAAATCCCGGAAAAGTCGATGCAAATGATATCAAAGAATGGAGAGACAAGGCGAATGAAAATGATGTATTACCAGGTTGGTATCATTTCAAAGGAGCAGATACAAACTGGCATAGGATAGAATTCTGGCCAGATAAAGAATATACAATGAAGGATTATGAATCAGACAAGATTCTTATGACCTTTGAATTTTGGAAAAAATCGGGCAATTCTTATGAAAAGATAAAAGAGATGGATCTTAATAAGGGCTACAAGCAATTCAATTTTCATATGGATAAAGATACCGACTATTATGTTTATTTAGGCGGCGTAGATGACTGTTGTGGAAACTTTGAAATTAGAAGCCAAGGGAATATATATAATACATGGGAAGGAATAGAGATACCTTCGAATGCACAGCAACTTAGTAATTCACAAAACAAACATGTAGATGTATCTTCTTCGGAAGATATTCACTGGTTTAAATTTAAGGTACCGGAAAAAGGACGTTATAAGATTACCTATAAAGATACAAAAAACACGGCACGGTTGGATTTATTGAATGTATCCGAGAATCGTCTGGAATATCTGTCAGGACGCGAGGTTGTGCGAGATGGAGTTTCTTATTATGATTTAAAAGATGGAGCTGTATGTTATATTGCCTGTACAAGTTTTGAAGGAGCAACGTCATACAATGTTTCCATAAAGAAAATCAGTCAGACCCGTACCTATCTCAACAAAGAACATACTTTTGCGATACGGAAGCAAACAAAGGCTTCAACGATTGCAAATGCACAAGCCCAGACAAGTATTGAATATTTGAATAAAATTTATTCACCCAATCCATCATTTTCAACACGCATTGATCATGTGGATCAGAATGATATTGCAGCATTTAAAAAGATGGCAGGTATCATTACCAAAGGATGTACTACCGACAAACAGAAAGTAGATACCATTGCAAAATGGGTAAAAAATAATATTACTTATGATACCAATACAAGTTCTTATTCTACCGCAGTCTTTAAGAATCGAAGAGGAGACTGTCAGGGAATGTCTTCGTTGATCGCAGATTTTTGCCGTGCATTAGGAATGCCTGCAGCATATGCATCTGGATGGAAAGCTGATCTTACAAAATGGACGATCGATGATCTGTATCATTCTTATGACCGCCACAAGTTTGCCGGGCATGGATGGGATATGATTTATTTCGATGGGAAATGGCATATGTATGATGTTTTATTTGATAACTATGATATGACAGATGCCAAAAAGATGGCAGACTTAGGATATTATTTTTGCTGGGTGGAAGGAATATCAATTGTGGGAAATGGTGTAGACCCAGCTTTGATTGGAATGGACGATTCGCTTGAAAGAACCATCACAGCCGCATACTATAAGGGAGATATTGTTACGCTTGACGGCGGCCTTTTATGCAATCGTGGAAATGATTATAGCGTAGATCAGGATGGAGAAGTATGCAGCTCAACATATGAAGAGGCTACAGTTGGGCTTTGCTCTATTTGGATGGAAGATTTATATTTTCCAACACTTGCATCGTTCCAGCAATATTATCCGTATAGTGATAGGTTAGGTAGGCATGATGGATTTAAGTATGAAGATGGAAGAAAAAATCCAGAAAGTGGTTATAATTATGTTGATGGATGGGTAAGCTACGGCAATGGTAAGTATTTTGCAGATCCTGATAGTGTTTTAAGAAATATGGATATCGGAACCATTGATGGGAAAACATATTATTTTGATCAAAATGGTAAGAAACAGACTTTAAATATGAAAACAGATCAATATTATATGTACAAAGGACAACTTTACGTAAAAACAGGAGTAAGTGGACGAATTGTCACTACGGATATTGCAGGATCATATTTAGACAACCCCAAATATGAGATTGTATATGAATATGTGCAGGCCTTTGATGAAAAAGGGAATACGGTAGATGGAAAGACTTTGCTTAAGATTGATCGTGATAAGCATACAGTTACAACTTTGAAACCAGGGTATGTATGGTATACAATTGCTGTTCGCGAAAAAGGTGAAGAGGGCTGGATAACAACTGGTGATTCTATTATGTTTAACATTACAAATAAAGATAAGCCGGCATACAGCTATAAAGATTCAAAGGTTTCATCCGAGGAACACCCAAAACCAAATGTGACACCAAGCACGGCACCAACAATCAAAGCAGTATCTCTATCCAAAACATCATATACTTACGATGGGAAAGTGAAAAATCCAACGATCAAAGTATACAATGCAGAGGGCAAACAGATTTCTTCCCAATATTACACAGTAAAGAAGTCATCTGGCCGTAAAAATGTTGGTAAATACAAATATACAATAACATTTAAAAATGGATACAAAGGGAAAAAGATAGTTTACTTCACGATCAATCCAAAATCAGCAAAGCTGTCCTCGCTCAAAAGAGGATTAAATGGATTTACAGCAAAATGGGGAAAAGTAGCTACGCAAGCTTCTGGATATCAGATTCGATACAGCATGAAATCTTCCATGGCTGGATCAAAAGTAGTGACAGTTAAAAACTACAAGATGACATCCAAAAAGATCACACATCTTAAGAAAAATAAGAAATATTATGTTCAGATCCGTACATATAAAACAGTGTCCAAAGTAAAATATTATTCTGGATGGAGTGGCAAGAAAACGGTTGTGACAAAATAAAAAACAATCTTCTTGTGTTTACGTGTCACGAGTTATATACTTAAAGTGTTAGACTTTATGAGGAGGATATGCCATGAGAAAGATGATGAAAAGGGCAGGAGCGGTAGTACTTTCGCTTGCTGTAGCAATGTCGATGTTATTTTCATTAGCTGCATTGCCACAGATGAAAGTATCTGCTGCCGGAGAAATGAGTCGGTTGAAGAAGTGGTCATTGGTCGCAGCAATGCTTGGTGATGACGTTTATTTCACCGAAAAACCAACAGATGAAACAGCTGCAAAATATACTGCTGCAGAATATTTTTGGAATAATAGTGGATCAGTTTCTGTAGATGATTTTTGCAATCAGGTAAAGAATACTTTTGCAGGAGCGACAGATTTTGACGAATCGAAATTGGAAAATATCGGAGAAAATGATTTCTTTTCCTATGACAGTGCTACGCAGGAAGTGACAATCAAAGGAGTATATGGTAGAGACTCATTGCAGTGCATTGAGCTTGGACAATCAGAAGACAGAAACGATGACTATGGTGTCTGGGTTGATCCTAAAGAGCCAGATCTCAAACCATACTATACAATATTAGAGTTTAATGATGACGGTGCAATCGTATCCTATAAGTAACTCTCAGATGATGCAGTACAATTTACATTTGATGTTGGTTTGGAAAATGAAGATGGAGAAGTGACAAATAGCCTCACAACAGAAACTAACAAGGTGTTCATTCCGAAGAATTGTACTGCAAAGTTCAGCTACTGGATCACGATCACAGCAGATAAAGATAAGGTGGTACAATTCACAAGTGATGGTGTATTGGGAGATATTTTTGCACTGGATCTTACAAGTGCTTCGCCAAAGATTGTAAGCACAGAGGATGACATACTTTCAACAGAAAAAACAGGTTCTACCCAAATTACTTATGAGGTTACATCTCCGGAAACAGGAGTTACATTGTTCAAACAGACGTTACCATGTACTTGTTTTGAACTGTCGGTAGAAGGATGTGATTCGCCGTACGGGTGGATTAACATGCTTCCGGAAGAAAGTATGACGCTGAAAGCCAATATTAAAGGATACGACAGTAAGAAAGTTACATATATGTGGAATTCAATGGCATATAATATTGCGGAGGGTGGATCTACTTGTACGGTAAAAGCACCATCTTCTCTTGGCGAAGGTACAGTAGATATCTCTCCATGTTTTGACGGAGAACCTGTGGAATATTCATACGAGCAAGCTGTGAATGTTAGAAACTGCAAATTAGCTGTTTCTATCAATGATATGAAGACATTTAAGAAAGCAACAGAACCATTAAAGGTAGGAGAAACTTATTGGCTTAACTTTGGTGGTGCAGACTGGGGCTGGAACTATAAGAATGGATCTCATACATTCTATAAGATCAAGCTTTCACAAAACGGTAAAACACTTAACATTGATGACAATGAAAAGGGTTTGAAATCAGATTTTGCCAATATTGGTATTGGTGCCGGCGGAGGTGTACCAAACCGTATTCTGACTCCAAAGAAAGCGGGAACATTGACAATCACCGGAACGATTTACCGCAATGGAAAAGCTTTCAAAACTGTGACAAAAAAGGTTAATATCACAAACAAAGTTTCAGTTAAGATGACAACTCTTTCCAGCGTGAAAAATGTAAAAGGTAAAAAGATGCTGGTAAAATGGAAAAAGAATACATCCGGAAATGGTTACCAGATCCAGTATTCTACAAGCAGTAAATTTGCCAAAGGAAATAAGACAAAGACAATCAGTAAAAATAGTACAACAAGCTGTACGATCAGTAAGCTGAGCAAAAACAAGACATACTATGTACGTATCCGCACTTGTAAGAAAGTTGCGAAAAAGACATACTACTCTGGATGGAGTACTGTAAAAAAAGTAAAGATTACAAAGTAAAAGAATGAGATGCGAAAAGGATTTCCAGGAGGTTTCTGGAAATCCTTTTTTGCATATGTGCGCCTAGCGACGCACGTTTCTAACGGGTTAAAGTCCCGAATCCACCCGGTAGTGGGAAGGATATAGCCGAAAGTAGGGTGTCCATCGTGAGATGTAATCTGAAGGAAGCTGGATGTGAGGAATATACTAACTCACGGGCAACTCTCTGGTCTGACGAACAGAAATCTCATATGAGGTTATGCATGGGGGTAAGGTTGCATGGCAAATCGAAGCCCAATAACTACACGGAATCATGAGAAAAGAATAATGGTTCCAGGTTTCTGCATCAGAAAGAGCCGCAGCTTTACGTTCATTTTCCAGAATAGATTTCCCGCCACATTTAATTTACTGCGTTAAAATATCATTTCTTAAAATCTGATAGATCTGTTCGGATAAAGTTGATTTATTTAATTTCATATGAAAATTCTCCTGTTGCTTTTACAATACAACAAGTATTTTAGCATAGTAAGCGGGGGTGGCGCGGTTATAACAATTGCGAGTGCATTATTGTTGGTATTATAAATGAAAAATAAATGACAGGAAGAGGTGTCAGATGGTTCTGGCATCTTTTTTTATTGCTAGTGATTGTGTTATACTGGACTTGTTTAACTGGAGATAAAACTTAAACTATAAAATAAAGTATAAAACGAAGGAACAGTCATATGAGTGAATATATAACGACTTATACAGGAATACATTTTAAACCGACAGAACCGGAACCGGAGCTAATCCGGGTGGAAGACATTGCGCATGCGCTCTCGATGATTTGCCGGGGAAATGGACATGTGCATACATTCTGGTCGGTGGCAGAACATTGCATCTGTTGTGCGAAGGAAGCGGCAGCCAGAGGTTTGCCGGACCGCATGGTGCTTGCGTGCCTGCTTCATGACGCCAGCGAGTGTTATATGTCGGATGTCCCGACACCTTTTAAGAAGCAGCTCCCGGAGTACGAGGAGCGCGAAGAACGTCTGCTTCGCATGATTTATGAGAAATTTCTTGGCTCGGCATTGACGGAAGAAGAACAGGAGCAGTTAGATAAAATTGATCATGCTCTGGTCTTATATGATCTGGAAGTGCTGCTGAAAGAAAAACAGCAGGAGGAGAAGCCGGAGCTTCGCATTGAGCTGGATTATACGGTGTGTTCGTTTGATGTGGCGGAGGCAGAGTATTTGCAGATTTTCAGGAAGTATTATGAAAATCTACAGAGAGACAAAGGAATATCATGAGTATAAAAAATAAACAGGATGAATTATAAAGGAGATATACTATGAACGCAAAACGAGTGATTGCACTTATTGCGGCACTGGCAATACCGGTGCTATATATCATTACAATAATATTATTTATGATAGGAAACGATTATGCCAATCTGTTTCTGGCGGTGTCACTGGGAGGAACATTTTTCCTGACACCGGTCATTTTTCTGCTGACGAGAGTGCCAAAAGATATCGGAGAAGTGAGCGGAAACATTGCAGATATGTTAAAGAAAGATAAGGAAGAGTAACGATGAGTGATTTTACACATTTTAACAAGCAGGGTGAAGCCGTTATGGTGGATGTTAGCGAGAAGAAAGATACAGTAAGGGAGGCAACAGCGTCCGGACGGATACGGATGTCGGAAGAGTGTTACCTGAAAGTAAAAAATGATGATATGAAAAAGGGAGATGTGCTTGGTGTCGCGCGTATTGCCGGAATCATGGGCGCTAAGAAGACTTCCGAGCTGATCCCGCTGTGTCACATATTAAACTTAAGTAAACTGGAAGTGGAATTTATCTTCAATGACAATACTTTTGAAATTGAGACAAGGTGCACAGCGAAGACAACCGGGAAGACCGGTGTGGAAATGGAAGCGCTGACCGGGGTAAATGTCGCTTTGCTTACGATTTATGATATGTGTAAGGCAGTGGATAAGGGAATGGAAATAAATGAAGTACATTTGCTGCGCAAATCCGGCGGCAAAAGTGGAGTGTGGGAGAGACAATGATTGAGATAAACATACAGAAAACATTGGGCAGATTTCATCTGGATATGCATGTGAAAAGTAATAGCAAAAGAATCGGCATCCTTGGCGCAAGTGGCTGTGGAAAAAGTATGACATTAAAGTGTATTGCGGGGATAGAGACACCGGATCAGGGGCAGATTGTACTGGAAGAGCGGATTTTGTATGACAACACTCAGAAGATTAACATCAAACCGCAGAAGAGAAAGATTGGTTATCTTTTTCAGAATTATGCGCTGTTTCCGACGATGTCTGTGCGGAAAAATATTATGGCAGGACTTCGATGCAGCCAGGAAGAGCAGGAAAAAATTGCGGATCAGATGATCGAGAAATTCCAGCTGACCGGATTGGGAAACAGACTTCCGGGAGAACTGTCCGGCGGGCAGCAGCAGCGAGTGGCGCTGGCAAGAATTATGGCATATGAACCGGATGCGATTTTGCTGGATGAGCCATTTTCAGCGCTGGATGAATTTCTGAAAGATAAATTGCAGCAGGAACTGATGGAAATGCTGGAAGATTATCCGGGTACGGTTATTTTAGTGTCTCACAGCAGGGATGAGATTTATCGTTTCAGTGAAGAACTTGTCATTATAGACAAGGGAAAAGTGGTATGCGCCGGAAAGACAGAAGAGATTTTTGCATACCCGGAGTGGAAAGAAGCAGCGAGATTGACCGGGTGTAAAAATATCACGAAAGTAATCCGTGAAGATGCCCATCATTTACAGGTGCCGGCATGGGAAATCTGTCTTGCACTGAAGCAGGAGATATCGGAAGAAATCCAGTACATAGGAATCCGCGCACATGACTTTGTGCCGGTGTGGGATGAGATTTCAGATGAAGGAAAGCGGAATCAGGAGAAAGCGAATGAAAATTTGAATAACAACCGGATCCCGGTGAAAATTGAAAGTGTAGCAAAACTTCCATTTGAGCACAGATTTTTTCTGCGGATATCCGAGAAATGCCGGGAAGAAAATGTAGAAACAGAAGCAAGCGAAAATGTGTGCTGGTTTGTGCAGCGCGACCAGTGGAAAATGCTGGAAGAGCGAGGCCTCCCGGCATGGCTTTATCTCCCGGAGGAGAAGATATTATTATTAAAATAAATATCAGAGTGTTGTAAGTACTTTCTGTTGATTTGCGTTGTATCAGGATTATGCGCTGGGCCGCATGTGTGTCTGGCTTGAATCTGGTTTTATTTTATTGGGGAAGGCACTCTCTGACAAGTACACACAATTAAGTGGTGTAGTGCCCTGGAGGAAACGATTGCGTGTTTATAAGGAAAATCGGAGTCTCTGAAATACAAAAAATTTAAGAAAGTGATGGAAAAACAGATGGGAATATTGGATAAAAGAATCGAATGTGTTATCATAAGCCTGTAGCGAAAACTTCAAGGGTTATGAATATTCGGAGAAGGATTACGTGAGTGCAAAGCACAGAGCGATTTGCTGACCGGGACGAAACGGTTCGGTGAATTGAAGAAATCAATTGGAAGTGTGTCGCAGAAAGTTGAGTATTCCCTGACGAAACTTGGGTGGAGCCTGCAGCCGATCCTGGATGCCATGAAAGACTGGGGCGAAGACTATAAGAGCAGTCTGGAGAAAAAAATACGAAAATCATAAAAAGATATGATTTGTCATTTGGAGGTTTTACAATGGAAGAAAAGTGTTACAGTAAAGTACCGGTATTTGAAAATGGAATGGCTCAGCCAGTATTTCCATTTACCGATGGGAAAAGCGGAGAAAAATACGATGCGAAGACATCTGATACTGTGAGATATTGTGTTTATGTTGAATCCGATTATGATATGGACGGAGACGGAAAAAGAGATCTTGTCAAAGCATTGATCCAAGTTCCGCGAAGTGCTGTAGAGGGAAATTATAAAGCACCTGCTTTATTCGAGGCGCGTCCGTATTGTGCCGGTGTGCAGGAAGACGGATATCAGCATATGAAAGATGTAGCGGAGAAGGAATACCGCAAATTTGATATGGAAGAGTTGAATCACAAGGCAGATCCGCGTGTACCGACTGGTTCTGTCAGTGCAATGGAACTGGCACTTAAAACAGATCCGTCTGACTGGTATTACCCGGATAAAGGGAACAACAACAGTATGGTTTACGAGAATTTAGAGAATTTTAACTATTATCTTGTGCGTGGATTTGCAGTGATTGTCAGCGCAGGATTTGGTGCACTCGGCTCAGATGGATTTAATTTTGTCGGTTCAGATTTTGAAAGAGATGCTTTCAAATGTGTGGTAGAATGGCTGCACGGAGACCGCACTGCTTACGCAGACCGCACAGGAACAACCGAGACAAAGGCAGACTGGTGCAATGGAAAAGTTGCCATGACTGGAAGATCTTATGCAGGAACAATGCCATTTGCAGTGGCAACAACCGGTGTGGAAGGTCTTAAGACAATCGTTCCGGTTGCAGGAATCGCAGACTGGTACACACAGCAGAATATGCAGGGTGCACAGCGTTACTGGCCAAAAGAGATGTTAAATAGTTTTCTGGCTTACTACTGCTCCAGCCGCTATAATGACGAGACATTATCTGAGAAGCAGCTGGATGATATCGCCGCATTTCATCACGAATTAAGTTTGCAGCAGTTAAAATGTGGATTTGACTATGATCCGGAATTCTGGGGAAGCGGAAATTATCGCTTAAATGCAGATAAGATCAAATGCAGCGCTCTGATCGTACAGGGATTGAATGATGAGAATGTTTCAACGAAACAGTTTGAGATGATGTACCGTTCTTTCAAACAGGCAGGACAGACGGTGAAGACAATCGTGCATCAGGGACCACATATCACACCGACTATGCCGAATAAAAATTACGGTATTTTGCTCAATGGTCAATTCTATGATGACGTTGTAAATAAATGGATTTCTCATTATCTGTTTGATGTGGAAAATGATGCAGAAGAAATGCCGGAAGTTCTGGCACAGACGAACTATGATCAGAAGAAGTGGGAAACAGAAAAGTCATGGCTTGTAAGTGACAGCATGAAGCTTAACAGCGCTGAATCGGGAGAGGCAGTGATCGATACAGACTGGGAGAAAGCCGGAATCAGTGCAGAAAACTTCGATGACGTGATGGGTATTACATCTACCAACATGGGCAAACGTTATGTGACAGCACCATTTGAGAAAGCTGTTACAGTGCAGGGTACTGTGTGCCTGAAGATGAGAGCTGCATTAAAAGACGGAGATGCGGAATGCGATTTCCATCCGGAGAACAGAAATGATGCAGATACACTTACGATGAAGCTTGGAAACTCAAAAATTTCCGGTAAGATGGATGATGTGGAAGTTGCAGTTCTTCTCTGCGATGTGTGTGATGAGGAATTTGACAGCATTCAGACAGTTGATCCGGAGAGAAATATTGTTCCGGTAGAGGTCGTAAAAGAAGGCGGCATTGTAAATGGCGGAGATCTTCCGGCATTTGATGAAGCTGAATTTAAGACAGTACATAAAAAATACCGTGTGATCACAAGAGCATTTGCAGACCTGTGTAACCCGGAAGCAGGATACGAACCGGAGACAGCGCAGAACAGTATTGAACTTAAAAAGGGTGAATATCACGATTATAACATTTATCTGAATGCGACCAGATATACGGTGCAGCCGGGACATAGCCTTGCGATTGTAATTGCAACAGAAGATCCGGTAAACTGCCTGATCCATAAGACTTACAGTGTTGCAATCGATAATGCATCTGTGAAAGCGGAAGTACCTGTGACAAAAGCAGCAGAGGACAGAACATTAACTCTGAAATAGCAGAAGCGATTGTCTTAGATATGTTATGATGATGTGTTATAAGATGAGATGTAAATGAAAGAGATGCCAGGAAAGTAAGATAATGCTTTCCTGGTAAAAATCAAAGAATATTTTGGAGTTGATAGTTGCATTTTCGAAGGGAATTTGTTAGAATAATTAACCGTATGAAAAATAAATAAAGATTTTGGTATTAATTGGAAACGACACAAGTGTATGCTTGATTAACGAACAACACAAGTGTCTTTTTTGTACCCATTTTAAGAATTTATGAGAGAAAAGGAGAACAAACAATGCCAAAAACTTTATTTCAAAACATTTTTTTTACACTGATGATGTCATTTTTGATGGTCTACGTCATGGTCTGTTACAATATCGCACTGAACATGGGTGGAATGAGCAATGAAATTTTCCTGATGGCTTTTGTAGAAATGAAAATCATGTGGCCGGTTGCATTTTTACTGGAGTTCTTTGTAGTAGATAAGATGGCACATGCACTTGCGTTCCGTATTGTGACACCGAAGGACAGACAGATTGTAATCGTACTTGCAATTTCTGCAATGATCGTATGCATTATGTGTCCGGTTATGAGTCTGATCGCGACAGTACTTTTCAAAAATGCAGGAGCAAATGTGATTGCAACATGGTTTGAAACAACATTTTTTAATTTCCCGGTTGCATTATTCTGGCAGATTTTTTACTGCGGACCGTGTATTCGTTTTATTTTTGGAAAATTATTTCCGGAAAAGGAAAATGCATCAGATGCAGTAGGTGCGGAATCATAGAGAAATGTTATAATTAAGAAATACAACGGGGCTGTCGCGCTAGTAATCATTAAAGCGCCAGCCCCGTTTGTTAATGTATGATTATATTATTTGCCAAGTGCGAGTTTACCCATTGCATCTGCCTGAAGGATAGCATCATACAGTTCAACCGGCTGTACGTCGCCGGCAAGATTGTGGATGGTTTCACCTGGTACACAGGCATTTTTGGCGATTGTTTCAACCTGTTCTGCAGTAGTAACTCCAATTTCTTCAAGTGTAACAGGAAGACCGACTTCCATACAGAAATTCTGTACTTCTTCAAATTCTTCTTTTGGAGCACCTTCCAGAATAAGCTGAACCAATGTTCCGAGTGCAACGCAGCAGCCGTGGTCGGCATGTGCGATTCCAAGAGAAGTTACACCATTGTAGAAAGAGTGTGCAGCGGCACAGTTTACATTATCAGCACCAACACCGGAAAGATATACATTTGCCTCTACAATATTCTCCAAAGCAGGAGTAACAGCATGTACTTTGCATGCTTCTACAGCCTGTTTACCATATTCACGAAGTGTGTCATAACACAATCTTGCAAGTGCTTGACCGGCTCTTGTGATTCCAGTACCTTCCAGACTGGCAGATTCAGTACGGATAGAAGCACGACCTTCAAAATAAGTTCCGAGTGCATCGCCCATTCCTGCAATGAGGAATTTTACCGGCGCATTGGCGATGACCGTCGTATCAACCATGACTGCATCCGGGTTAGTAGGATAGAATAAATATTTATCAAAACTATGATCGTCGTTGTAAATAACGGAAAGTCCGGTACATGGTGCATCAGTTGCAGCAACCGTAGGAACAATAACGATATGTTTTCCTGAATAGTATGCAGTTGCTTTTGCTGTATCGACTGCACTTCCACCTCCGACAGCAACAACAGTGTCTATTTTGTCTTCTTTTACAATGTCTTGCATTTTGGCTATTTCACTTTTGCTGGAAATGCCGCCGAAAATTTCATAACGTCTGTAGTCGTCTAAATCTCCAAAACTCTGCTCGATTTTATCGTGGCAGGCTTTATATCCGCTCCGGGAACAGACAAATAACCATCTTTTTCCCATATAGCCCATTTCTTCCTGAAACTTCAAAAGTGCATCTCTGCCCTGTACATATTTGAGTGGTTCACGCATTGCTCTAAGTCTCTCCATCATGATCAGTTACCTCCTGAAATTATATATATCTTTTTGTTGCCGTCTATAGTATAGCATAATTTCAAAAAAAGTGTGATAATTTTTTAACATATTAATTAAAAAAATAACAATGAGTTTAATATGATAAAGTGCTAAATTTGGGACGGGGATTTTCTAGAAAAGCCCCGTCCCAAATTTAGTTTTACTGCATCTCTTCTGTATAGATTGAATAGACTTCTTTCTGATTAATCAGTTCCTCCAGAGTTTCTTTATCCGTAACGGTTGCGTATCCATAGATGTGAAGTCCGTGTTTCTTCACATAGGATTTCGCCTGTGCAAGTATTCCGGCATTAAAAGTTCCGGTATTACCGGATTCGGACATCATCTGTACAAATTTTTCCTGATCGGTAAGGTAATTTAAAAGGCTCAGAAAATGCTGCTTCGCATATTTTTCTTTGTATAGATTTTTAATTGCACTATCTGCTTCATCAATCCAGCCATCTTTATTGATCTTACATCCCGGAAATAAATTAGGATATTTCTTATCATTCCATGCAATCGGGCTGAAAGAAGAAGGATTGCATACGAAACCGATATTTGGGGTATGGAGTGTATAGGATGGATCACCATCTAAAGAATCAAATGCATTTGTCTGCACACCGCACCATACTTCGTTGATCTTCTGCTTTTGAATATATTTTGCAAAAGAAGGATAATCCATAATATTTTCCAGAGATACATAAGCTAAGTACATTTTACGTGAATCCAGATCTTTGATGTAAGCTTTTGAATCTTCTTTGTTTCCACCGGCGCTTGTGGAAATAGCTTCGCCTTCTTTCAAATCTGCAACTTTTTCCATGTATGCAACATTTTCAGAAGCAGAAGAGGTTTTTGACTTTGCATCTGCCTGATTCCAGAAAAATGAATTGCCGACTGGCGTTTTTAAAACATTGCTGTCATAGTAATGGATTTTTCCGCGTGTAATATAACCGGAGACATCTGTCATCGTTCCGGTCATGCTGAAAGTCTGTGGAATTGTAAAATTATAATCGCCATATCCTTTTGATTCTACAGTGGCAGAAACTCTGCGCTTACCCGGAAGAAACAGTTCTGTGTAAGCTGCCATATCCCGGCTGAACTGTGTCTGGGTGGATTGACCGGCCTTGGCTTCTTTGGCAGGATTATAATAAAATCTGGAAACGACTGACGGCAGGAAAAATTGTATAAATAACACCAGTACAAGTGTGACTGCAAGCACAGCGAGTCCAAGTTTGCGGAAAGCACTTCGGATAGAGCGGTTGACGACTTTGATAAAATCGGTATCGTCTTTTTCCGTAAATACATCGCCTAATTCCGGAATTTCCTCTTTTTCATAAAGATAATCACCAATAGCTTCCTGACGCTCAATGTCCTGTTCTATTTTTTTTTGCTGTTCCAGCTCAAGTTCGCCGGCTTTATATAATTCAATTAATTCACGATAAGTCATCTTGTTCCCTCCTGATATGATATAAGATATTTTTTGAGCTCTTTTTTCGCACGATAGGCAAGCATTTTCACGCTGCCGGTAGTGAGCCGTAGCATGGCGGCAATTTCTTTCTGGGAAAAATCTCCAAAATATTGTAAAAGAATGACTTCTTTCTGCTGTCCTTTTAAATGGTGGATCGCTTCCCAAAGCTGTTTTGTCCCTTCTTTTTGTAAAATTTCTTCCAGAACATCCTTCTTGATAAAATATTCCGAAACAGGAGCTACATCTTCTGTATGAATTGCCTCCAGTGATGCAAGAGTTTTTGCTTTCTTATAATAATTGTAGTAAAGATTTCTCGCTACCATATAAAGCCAGGCACGCATATTGGTGTGAGAATCCTTCAGCGAAAGCCAGGCTTTTAAAAATGTATCCTGTAAAATATCGTCAGTTACAGTGCAGTTTGAACTGAGTGAATAGATGTAAAGATACAGTTCTCTGTAGTAGCGTTTATACAGTTGTTCCAGTAAATACTTGTTCAGATCCTCACCTCCTCACTTTCATACTTGAGATATCCGTAGCTTTCTTAACTATATAACAATTTTGCTTTAAAGAGGTAACGATTTTGTTTAATATTTTTTTTGGGTATCACTTTATGGTATAATAAGACTGAATTTTGGTCTAAAATATGGAAAAAAAGTGACATTGAAGATAGAGGGGGATGAAATGGGAGGTTTTCACATGTTTCGGAAAAATGTGAGCGCAGGAAAGGTTAATTTTATTGTATTTATTATATTTGTATTTATTTTGGGTGGAAGTGTGGAATTGCAGATAAATATGAATAAAAAAAGTGTCAGAATGGCATGCGGTATGGTGCTGGACCAGGCGGAATCTGTAATTGATAAAAATGCCGGTGATGGAGCGGACATTACAGAATTTATTTCTAAAATGCCATTCACAGAGACAATGACAATTTACATATGGGAAGATGACGGGGCGAGTTTTCTTCCGCTTCCGAAGAAGGAAGGAGTCCGGTTAAAGAAGACAGATAAGATTGAAAAAGAATGGAATTATCTGGTTAGTGAGAAATATAAAAATTACAATCTTGCGGTGACATATCCGTTAAAGAAAGCCAATGTGAGCGTTCCGGGGACAACGGCGCTCCTAGGTCTGGCACTTATGGCGGCGCTTATCATTATCAATATTGTAATAGCGCAGGCATTTAAAGCACAGGAAAAGAGTAAAAGTGAACTGCAGGATACAAACAATATTCTGGAAACTGCAGGATTTGGAATATGGTATATCCGCCTAATGGAAGGAAAAAAGCCGCGGATGTATGCAAATCCGAAGATGAAAGAGGTACTTGGAATCGAGGGACAGTTTTTATCAGAGGAAGAAGTTTATGATTTCTGGTATTCCCGTATCCCGGAGAAAGCAGTACAATCTGTGCAGGACAGTGTGCAGGAAATGCTGGACGGAAATGTTTCAGAAAATACTTATCAATGGGAGCATCCGGATAAGGGCATGATCTATGTGCGTTGCGGTGGGGCATGTTATGAAAAAGGAGAAAAAGAACAGGTGTTAGGCGGTTATCACAGTGATGTTACGGCAATTGTCACAGAAGATGAGCGCAGACAGAGAGAACTTCGGGAAGCCAAAGAAGCAGCAGAACGCGCAAATGTAGCAAAGACAAGCTTCCTGTCGCGCATGAGTCACGATATCAGGACTCCGTTAAATGGAATTATCGGGCTGATCCGTATTAATGAAAAACACGAAAATGATAAAGAACTGGTAAAAGAGAATTATAAGAAGATCATGATTTCAGCAAATCATCTGTTATCGCTGATCAATGACATTTTACAGATGAGCAAGCTGGAAAATGGAGAAGTGAACCTGATGCATGAAGCACTTGATCTTCATCAGCTTTCGCAGGATGTTCTGAATATGATTGATCTGCGTGCGTCCGAGGCAGGAATTACATTAGAATATGAACGGTCGATGGACGAAGTGAAATATCCATATGTATATGGAAGCGCTCTGCATCTTCGCCAGATTTTCCTGAACATATACAGTAATTCAATCAAATATAATACACTTGGTGGCAGAATTACGACGAAAATGCGCTGTGTCAGCATGGAAAATGGCATTGTAACATACCAGTGGACAATCTCTGACACGGGAATCGGAATGACTGAAGAATTTCTGGAGCATATATTTGAACCATTTGCACAGGAACATTCCGATGCGAGAAGTATTTACAAAGGAACGGGGCTTGGAATGGCGATCGTAAAATCACTTATTGATAAGATGAACGGAACGATTGAAGTTTCAAGCAGAGAAGGAGTCGGCAGTATATTTGTGATCACGCTTCCTTTTGAGCTGGCAGAGGAATCTGAGGTGAAAAAATCCGAAGAACTTCCGATTGATGGAACGATTGATGGGTTGTCATTGCTACTCGCTGAAGATAACGAATTAAATGCGGAAATTGCAGAATTACAATTGAAAGAAGCAGGAGCAGACGTTACAATTGTCAGAGATGGACAACAGGCAGTAGATTTATTCATAGAAAAACCGGAAGGAACATTTGATGCAATCCTAATGGATATTATGATGCCGGTAATGGACGGACTGTCTGCAACTCGTGTGATTCGTGTGTTAGACCGGGAAGATGCTAAGACGATTCCGATCATTGCGATGACAGCAAACGCATTTGCGGAAGATGCGAGAAGAAGTATGGAAGCGGGAATGAACGCACATCTCGCAAAGCCATTGGATATGAAAAAAGTTATATTAACCATTCAAAAATGTTGTGATAATAAAAAGTAGAGTGATGTTCGGATATAGGAAAAAGAAATATACAGAACGAAAAGGAAAGGCTTAGTATAGATACGGAAAAAAGAAAAGGAACAATTAATTATCAACAGCCTATTGACGAGATATATTAAACATGGCTGGATGTTTATTCCTGTTTTAATTTGAATATAAAGAGCATATAATTAGAAAAGAAAAATATTGACATTAACAGGAACTTTCTATATAATAATGAAATTGTGAAAGTGTCTTTATTTGTGCCTGAACAGGCAGAATAATGAATAAAAATAACAGATTTATGAATATGTATACCAAAGTTGCAAGTATAAAAGAAAAGGAGTAAAAGCATAATGGAAGCAAAGAAGAGATTACTTACTTATGCAGGATTGAAGGCGCTGGAAGACGAGCTTGAGAATCTGAAAGTTGTAAAACGTAAAGAAGTTGCCGGAAAAATCAAAGAGGCAAGAGAGCAGGGAGACCTGTCTGAGAATGCAGAGTATGATGCAGCAAAAGATGAGCAGAGAGACATAGAAGCAAGAATCGAAGAGTTGGAAGGCATTTTAAAGAATGCAGAAGTTGTTGTAGAAGATGAAGTAGATTATGATAAAATCAACGTTGGATGTACTGTAAAAGTATTTGATATTACATTTGATGAAGAGATGGAATTCAAGATTGTAGGTTCTACAGAGGCTAACAGTCTGGAAGGTAAGATTTCCAATGAGTCACCGGTAGGACATGCTCTGATCGGTAAGACAGTGAACGATGTCGTAGAAGTAGAGACACAGGCAGGAATTATGCAGTACCGTGTACTGGATATCAGTCGCTCAAACTAATTTAGAAGATGACAATCCAACCCCTCAGAGACTGAGGGGTTTAGTCGCATAAAAGGGAAGGAGAAAAGAATGGGAGAGCAGAAGAAGACACAGGAACCGGATTTAAATCAGTTAAAGAAAGTCCGCAGAGAGAAACTCGCCGATTTACAGGCTAATGGAAAGAATCCATTTGAGATTACAAAGTATGATGTGACATGTCACGCTGCTGATGTGAAAGACAATTATGAAGAGATGGAAGGAAAACACGTAACACTTGCGGGCCGTATCATGCAGAAACGTGTTATGGGAAAAGCTTCTTTCTGTAACATTCTGGATCAGAGTGGAAACATTCAGTCTTATGTTGCAAGAGACAGCATTGGAGAAGAAGAATACAAAGATTTCAAGAAGATGGATATCGGAGATATCGTAGGACTGGAAGGTGAAGTCTTCAAAACAAAAACAGGAGAGATTTCTATTCATGCCTCTGCTGTAAAACTGTTATCTAAGAGTCTTCAGATCCTTCCGGAAAAATTCCATGGACTGACCAATACAGATACACGTTATCGTCAGAGATATGTGGATCTGATCATGAACCCGGAAGTACGTGACACATTTATCAAGAGATCCAAAATTATCGCATCTATCAGAAATTATCTGAATGGCCAGGGATTCCTTGAAGTTGAAACACCAATGCTGGTACAGAATGCCGGTGGTGCAGCAGCAAGACCGTTCGAGACACATTTCAATGCACTGAACGAAGACCTGAAACTTCGTATTTCTCTGGAGCTGTACTTAAAGAGACTGATTGTCGGTGGTATGGAGAGAGTTTATGAGATTGGACGTGTATTCCGTAATGAAGGCCTGGACACAAGACATAACCCGGAATTTACGCTGATGGAGTTATACCAGGCATATACAGATTACAATGGAATGATGGATCTGACAGAGAACCTGTATCGTCATGTTGCACAGGAAGTTCTCGGAACAACTAAGATTGTTTACAAAGGAATCGAGATCGACCTTGGTAAGCCGTTTGAAAGAATTACAATGATTGATGCTGTTAAGAAATATGCAGGTATCGACTGGAATGAAGTTGAGACAGAAGAAGATGCGAAGAAGTTAGCTGACGAGCATCATATCGAATACGAAGCAAGACATAAGAAAGGTGATATCTTAAGCCTCTTCTTTGAGGAGTATGCTGAGAAACACCTGTTACAGCCAACATTTGTTATGGATCATCCGATCGAGATTTCTCCACTTACAAAGAAGAAACCGGAAGACCCGAATTATGTAGAACGTTTTGAGTTCTTCATGAATGGATGGGAGATGGCAAATGCGTACTCTGAGTTAAATGATCCAATCGACCAGAGAGAGCGTTTCAAAGCACAGGAAGAACTGCTTGCACAGGGTGACGAGGAAGCAAACACAACAGATGAAGACTTCCTGAACGCACTGGAGATCGGTATGCCGCCTACAGGTGGTATCGGATTTGGTATCGATCGTATGTGTATGCTGCTTACAGGCGCAGAAGCAATCCGTGATGTATTATTGTTCCCGACAATGAAGTCCTTAGATGGTGTAAATAAGAAAAA
>UMEO01012908.1_pt1 | contig 20430 bp, 8 predicted proteins | sample 1964781 | NCBI WGS metagenome assembly UMEO01 (sample SAMEA4836023, study PRJEB28245) | human gut metagenome | biome: gut microbiome; material: fecal sample | place: Denmark | collected 2008 | reverse complement strand
TACACTTGAAAATGATGAGCTTCTAGTTACTGTTGCCCGCCGCGGTGCAGAACTTACCAGGATTTATGACAAGAAAGCGGACCGCGAAGTGCTTTGGTGCGCTGAACCGTCTGTGTGGAACAGACACGCCCCTGTGCTTTTTCCGTTTGTGGGAAAATGTTATGAGGGAGCGTATGTCCATGATGGGAAAGAATACGGCATGACGCCCCACGGCTTTGCAAGGGATATGGATTTTGAGCCCCTTCTATGCGATATGGACGAATGCTGGTTCCGTTTGAAGGACACGCCGGAGACATATGAAAAGTATCCGTTCCATTTCGAGGTAGAGATTGGTCACAGGCTGGAAGGCAGAACCATCGAAGTTATGTGGAAGGTTGCCAATAGGGATTCAGGCGAGATGCTGTTCATGATGGGCGGACATCCTGCTTTTCAGGTGCCGGAAGGGAAAAACATATACGATTTCACCTTTGAATTTAACCGGAGAGGGTGCAGGGAGGGACAGTTTACGGATTGTCTCCATTATCTTGCGCCTAATGCAAACGGCTATGAGAAGGAAGAACTTCAGGGGAATTTGAAGCTGTCAGAGGGCCGGGTGCCGCTGACAAAAGGATTTTTCGATACAGCTCTTACATATATGTTTGATGAAGCACAGGTCAGCAGCGTGAGCCTGATGGTGGATGGAAGCCCCTATGTGACGTTGGAATGCAGCGATTTCCCATATTTGGGAATATGGACAATGGAGGCCACCCATCTCTTTGTATGTCTGGAACCATGGTACGGTATCTGCGCATCAGATGGATATAAGGGGGAATTGAAGGACAGAAGGGGAATCATATCGTTGCCCGGATGGGAAAACTGGCAGAAGAGCTACCAGATCCGGGTGGAATAACAATGAATGTCACGTCCGGATGCGCGGCGAAATCCAGCTGAGGACGCGAGTATATATTACTAGGAGGAGAACCATGTATAAGATTGTAAAATCAGAATGCCTGGCAGATAAGATATATCTGATGGACGTGGAAGCACCGCGTATAGCCAGGGCCTGTCAACCAGGCGAATTTGTAATTGTCAAGATGGACGAAGTAGGAGAGAGAATCCCGTTAACCATCTGTGACTACGACCGTGAGAAGGGCCTGGTAACCATCGTGTTCCAGATTGTGGGAGCATCCACAGAGCGTATGGCCGGACTGAAGGCCGGAGACAGCTTCGCAGATTTCGTAGGTCCCCTGGGACAGCCTTCCGAATTCGTGAAGGATGACCTGGAGGAAGTAAAGAAGAGACGTTATCTCTTTGTAGCCGGCGGCGTGGGAAGCGCGCCTGTTTACCCACAGGTAAAATGGCTGAAAGAGCGCGGCATTGACGTGGATGTGGTGGAAGGCGCCAAGACCAAGGACATGCTGATTTTGGAAGAGGAAATGAGATCTGTTGCAGGAAACCTCTACATTACCACAGATGACGGTTCCTATGTGCGCAAGGGCATGGTAACCGATGTTGTCAAGGATTTGGTGGAGAACCAGGGCAAGAAGTACGATGTCTGTGTTGCCATCGGACCTATGATTATGATGAAATTTGTCTGCAAGCTCACCAAGGAGCTGGGAATCCCAACCATCGTCAGCATGAACCCAATCATGGTGGACGGCACAGGAATGTGCGGCGCCTGCCGTGTAAGCGTTGGCGGGGAAGTGAAGTTCGCATGTGTGGACGGTCCTGAGTTTGACGGCCATCTGGTAGATTTCGACCAGGCCATGAAGCGCCAGCAGATGTATAAGACAGAAGAGGGCAGAGCCATCTTAAGGCTGCGTGAGGGTGCTACCCATCACGGCGGATGCGGAAACTGCGGAGGTGAGGAATAATGGACGTATTAAAGAAGATACCCGTAAGGGAACAGGACCCAAAGGAGAGGGCAACGAATTTTAAGGAAGTATGTCTGGGATATAACCAGGAAGAAGCCCAGGAAGAAGCTTCCCGCTGCATTAACTGTAAGAATGCAAAATGTATCCAGGGATGCCCGGTTGCCATCAATATACCAAAGTTCATTGCAGAAGTAAAAGAAGGAAAATTTGAGGATGCAGCAAATACCATAGCAGAATCCAGCGCCCTTCCCGCAGTATGCGGACGTGTATGCCCTCAGGAGAGCCAGTGCGAAGGCAAATGTATCCGCGGCATCAAAGGCGAGCCTATTTCCATCGGAAAGCTGGAGCGTTTCGTGGCAGACTGGTCCAGGGAAAATGGATTCGTACCGGCTAAGCCAGAGAAAACCAACGGCATCAAGGTAGCTGTAATCGGTTCCGGCCCTGCAGGACTTACCTGCGCAGGCGACCTTGCAAAGATGGGATATGAAGTAACTATTTTTGAAGCCCTTCATGAGCCAGGCGGCGTGCTTACATATGGAATTCCTGAATTCCGTCTTCCAAAGTCCGGCGTGGTACAGCCTGAAATCGACAACGTAAGGAAACTGGGCGTTAAGATTGAGACCAATGTTATCATCGGTAAATCCGTGACCATAGACGAGCTGATGGATGAGGAAGGCTTTAAGGCCGTATTCATCGGTTCCGGCGCAGGACTTCCCAAGTTCATGGGAATTCCAGGTGAGAACGCCAACGGTGTATTCTCTGCCAACGAGTATCTGACCAGAAGCAACCTGATGAAGGCCTTCCGTGATGATTACGATACGCCAATCTACCTGGGCAAGAAGGTAGCAGTTGTAGGCGGCGGAAACGTTGCCATGGATGCTGCCAGAACAGCACTTCGTCTGGGCGCAGAGGTGCATGTAGTGTACAGAAGAAGCGAAGCTGAGCTGCCTGCCCGTGTGGAGGAAGTACATCATGCAAAAGAAGAGGGAATTATCTTCAATCTGCTGACCAATCCGGTAGAGATTCTGACCGACGACAACGGCTGGGTTAAGGGAATGGTAGTGCGCAAGATGGAACTGGGCGAGCCCGATGCATCAGGCCGCCGCAGACCGGTAGAGGTTGCCGGATCGGATTACACCATTGATGTGGATGCTGTCATCATGTCCCTTGGAACCTCTCCAAACCCACTGATTTCTTCCACCACAGAAGGCCTTGAGACCAACAAGTGGAAATGTATCATTGCAGATGAGAGCAATGGCAAGACCACCAAGGAAGGCGTATATGCAGGCGGCGATGCCGTAACAGGCGCTGCAACCGTAATCCTTGCCATGGAGGCAGGCCGCGCAGGTGCAAGAGGAATTGATGAATACCTTAATGGAAATAAATAGGTAAATATGGTTTCTGAAATATAGAAAGCCGGTATCCGGGGTATGTCTGTTGTGGACAGAAGAGCCTGGATGCCGGCTTTTTTTTGTAGTGGGGGATTGGGCGATGGTGTGTGTGGTTTATAGAGTTTGGTATGTGTGGCTGTGGTGGGGATGGGGAGAGGGGTGGATTGTTGGTGGAGTGTGGTGATGGCAGCGGTAGCAGGAGTGGAAGACAACGGATTTTACATTTACATTTCTCCCGCGAAAACAGAAAAGAAATAATTCTGCGGAGAGAAATAAAAACGAGTTGTGTAAAGAAATAAAAATGAGTTGGGTATTGACGCTTTAAGGGTAAATATGATATTCTATATAAAATCGCACGGAAGTCTCTGTGCAGGATTCTTATTAGCAGATTCATGATCGTTTGGCTGGTTCAGCCGTTTTTCACGTAGGGATGATTAAAAAAGGTGGTGATGTGTGTTTTATTGCCTTATTCAGTATGCAGCGGTGTGTTTGGATTATATCTGTAAGTTTCTTAGATTCAGTACTGTTTATCAGTAGTCAGTTGTGTTCGTAATCAATATTCTTGAAAAATCAGAGGGATTGTATGTACTTGAAAATTGAATCATATTATTTTGTGCGCCTTGAAACTTCATTTTAGCTAAAAAAGGTGAAGATTCCCTGCCTTTACAGGTGGTGTATGCGGATGGTGACGGGGGAGAACCGCCAGAAATAAACTTAACAGCAGTAGCGGGCGGAGAAAAACCGGTATCTTTGCTGATATGAGGTCAAACCATGGGCCTTTATAAGATGTGGCGGTGCATTGTTTAATAACCGGGCGTGGATTGAAATATCTGCTGATGATAAATGGGGAATGGATCCGCATTTATGTATTGTCAGGCTCGGTTTGCTGTTATTGCGGGTTTGGTGTGGATTGCAGGCAAGATGATGAAAAAGGGAGATGAAATTTCAGATGGATTTGGGAGAGGAAAAATGTTTAGTACTGTTTTCTGTGAAGAAAAATGTAGATGTGAGTAAAAGAGCGGGATTTTTTGGGAGGAGGAGAGCAGAATAGCAGAAAGAAATGTGGCCCGGAAAAAAATGACCGTGAGGAAAGGATGAAAGTGAAAGGGCTGAAAAAGAATAGGCTGAAAAAGGGATGACTGGACAGGCCATGACGAAAGGGTAATTAAGAGATGGGGAAAAGACCGGGGGAAAATAATTGGAGGAGAGATAGCGTGGAGTGAAATAGCAGGGGGTAAAATAGCGTGGAGTGAAATAGCAGGGAGTGAAATAGCGGGGAGTGAAATAGCAGGGGGTGAAATAGCGTGGAGTGAAATAACGGGAGTGAAATAGTGGGAAGTGAAATAGCGGGGAGTGAAATAGTGGGGAGTGAAATAGCAGGGGGTGAAATAGCGGGGAGTGAAATAACGGGAGTGAAATAGCAGGGAGTGAAATAGTGGGGAGTGAAATAACGAAGAGTGATATAACAGGAAGCGAATTAGCGGGAAGAAAAATTGCAGAAAGGGATATAGGGGGAAGTAACATAATGGGCAGAGAAACAACCGAAAAGAAAACAGTTAAAAAGAAAACCACCAAGAGAATTGATATCAACCGAAAATTGAGACAGAGTACCACAGTACCCGTCCTGTCAGTCCTGTTATCAATCATGGCAGCAATGCCGGTTTACGCAGGTCAGTGGTTGCAGGATGGCAATGGGTGGCGTTGGAAGAATGACAATGGAAGCTATCCTGAGAACTGCTGGCAGTGGCTGGACGGCAATCAGGACGGAATGGCGGAACATTATTATTTTGGCCCGGACGGATATATGATTTCAGATACCACGGCGCCGGATGGACAGCAGGTAAATGAAGAAGGAGCCTGGATAATGGATGGGGTAATCCAGAGGGAGGAGATGGCCGGAGCAGATAACAGAACATGGCAGATAAATATGTCGGAAACAGAGTACATACAGTTTACGGATATGGCAAACCGGATAAATGGTAAAAACAGAACATGGGACGGAGAAGAACCGGAACATCAGAGAACTAACCCAACCTCAACAAAAGATATTTCAACAGATGAATCAGCATACCGTATTATTGAATTAGTCAATGCCGAGAGACAGAAAAGAGGGGGAAACGTATTATCTGTTAATCAGGAATTAATGGAAAATGCTGCTACCAGGGCAGAGGAGGCATGTATATATTACAGTCACACGCGTCCCGATAAAAGTAAGTTTGATACGGCAATAACCGTGAAATGTTATTCCTCCGCAGAAAACCTGGCAAAGCTGTATTCCAGGGACAGTATGGAAAAGATTACAGAGGCGGCGGTCGAAAAATGGATGGATTCGGAGAGCCATAAGAAGCAAATGCTGGATGACAGATGGACGGAGACAGGAGCAGGTGTCTGTGAGAGCGGCGGATATATTTATATTTCGCAGATATTCGTCAAAGGCGTGTAGTATAAAGTTTTTACCGGAGGAGAAAAAATGAGGATAATGAAGACACTGAAACGCATGATGGCATTGTTCCTTGCAACAGTATTGGTATGTACAGCAATACGGACCACCAGCGGAGCCGGTGATTTGATTAATTTAAATCCATACCGCCAGGTGTTCCGGGGGAAGAATCTGAATGCATTCGGAAGGACACACCGGGATATGAACATTTACCAGGTGGGTGAAGGGGCTGGGGCGCTGCCTGCATTATGTATACAGGAAGGCCACAAACTGCCGGACGGAAGTCCGGCCAAATACGAGCAATATTATGTGGAGCCGGGGAAGCCGGTTCCTGTCATCGGGCCATTTGAACGTTATCTGTCCATGGTACTTGCCTATGAATGGCTGGTATCGGACAACTATTATGTTCCGGCGCGCTACGGGGTAGTCCAGGTATATTACTGGGGATGCATGAATGGATATGAACATAACTGGGCATTGCAGAAGCAGGCTATGGAAAAATTCCAGGCAGTAATGGATGGGGATCCCATGGTTATGGTCTATTATGAGGAAATGAAGGCCCACATACTGGAGGGGGAAGCCCAGTTTAATGGGACGGGCAGTTCTTCCCTTCCTGCGTGGACTGGTTCTGTCCAAAAAATGACTTTGAAAGACGGGCATTATGAGCTTACATTGGATATCAGCAGCTGTCCGCAGCTCCAGGACACTTCCTGGTCCTTTCCGGATAATCAATGGTCATATAAACTTGCGCCGGATGGCAGAAGTGTGACATTTCAGTATAATGGAAACCAGGAGCCCCAGGGAACAATTGTGTCCGCTCAGATCCAGGGCATCGAAAACCGTTTTTATGCTTATATTTTTACCCCTGCTGCATCTGAAAACCTTCAAAAGCAGTTGGGATGGCTGGATTTTAACCGGCCCATGGCATCTGTCTCCTTTTCGGTTGGAACAGATGCGGTTCTGCCAGGCAGCAGTGATTTGGAATTATACCGCCATTCTGAAACATTTCAGAGCAATTACAACATTGATTTGGAGAAATATTGTGCTGAGACGAATCAACCGTTGGAGGGAACGGTGTTCAACGTGTGGGAGGATTTTGATTTTTCTCAGGTAAATGAACAGGGATATGAGGAAGGTGAACCGGATGGGACCAGCGGACAGGTCTACTTAAACTGCATGTCGCCGGAACCGGAAAACGATTATATCTGTGATATATTGACCACGGATTCGGATGGATATGCAAGGCATAGCGATACCAGATATTATAATTACAGCAAAACATACTGTATGGGCCATCCTGCACCGGAATGGATTGAGTGCGACCATGAGGAGGATGAGGATTGCAGCTGTGACGAAGAAAATGACCGGCTTCGCGGACAGTGGAGGGCAGAACAGGAACTGTGTGCAGCCACTTGTGATTTCCATGCCCCGAACAATGATGAGGACAACCGCGAACAGGACACTTCGGCTATGGAAGCCATGCTGGCGGATCGGGATGAGACGTATGAACGGTTTATAGAATTGGAATACAGTTACCATTTACAGGAAAAGACAGCCCGGACAGGATATATTCTCCATGGACTGCACAACGATGACAAGGAGATAGAAACAGTTGTACTGTCAGCCGCCCAGGCGGGAGGAAGCGCGCGGTCAGCTGTATACAGGCCAGGCTCTTTTGTGGGAAAGGCAGTGGAGCCTGTGTACACTTACGTGGCGGCAATGAGGGAAAGAAGAGCTTACAAATATCCGGTTCCGGATGCCCTGGAGATGGAGCTTGGGGAACAGCGCAGCATATTCAGTTTATGGGGAGATGAGAAGGAAAAAAAGAAACCGGAGGTTCCTGCGAAGGGAGCAGCTGCCGGCGGCATTTTCGAGGACCAGGAAAAAACTTCCGGCAGTGCGGGAGAGCAGGAGGCTGGAGATGGAACACAGGGAGAGGAAGAAGATACATCCGGGAACGGAGGACAAGATGAGGACGGCAATGGAAATCCGGAAGGTGAGGAGGAGAAAGATGGAGAGCTGACGGAAAAAAATCCGGAGGATGGCAACAAAGAGGATGAGGAAAGCGGAGGAACAGAGACCGGGAACTCCGCAAGTGGAGGCGCAGGACCAGAAACAGGAAACTCCGAAGGGGGAGAAACAGAGACAGAGAACTCTGGGAGTGGAGGCGCAGAGCCGGAGACCGGGAATTCCAGAAGTGGAGGAACGGGGACAGAGAGCACCGGGAGTGGAGACGCAGGGGCAGAGACAGGGAATTCCGGGAGTGAAGGAACGGGACCGGAGAACACCGGGAATGGAGGAGCAGGGCCAGAGACCGGGAATTCCGGAAGTGAAGGAACGGGACCAGAGAGCACCGGGAGTGAAGGCGCGGGGCCAGCGGCCAGGAACACCGGAAGTGAAGGAACAGGGCCAGAGAACACCGGGAGCGGAGGCCCCAAAAGCGACGGTTCTATAAGTGAAAAAACAGGAAACAGCCGTCAGAAAAATGAAACTTCATATAGGGAGGATCAAGACAGTGGGAGCCAAAAGAAGGAAGAACAGAAAAGCGGAAACCTTCAGGTCCAATCATATTCGGTGTCCGCATCCCCTATTCTATTAAAATCAAGCCATAGAAAAACCATTCTATTTTCCGGCATTTCATCAGAAGAACACACAGTTAATCCCAAACATCAATCCCAAAACAAACCAGAAGATACAGCAAATGAAAATTTAAAGTATGAAACAGATGAAGATACAAAAAAAGAAATAAATGAAGAAACAAATGAAGACACAAATGGTAAAGCAGACGCAGACACAGAAATCAATATAGAAATCAGCTCAGAAAACAGTACAGACAACACCACGGAAAACACCACAGACAAGGAAAAGCATGAGATACAAGACAGCACCACAGAAACTGCGGATATCCGGGATGAAGCTGAAGGGAATTCTCATATAGAAAATCAGGACGGCACCAGTCAACGTGATGGGGATGAGGAGGATGGCGGTCAAAGCCAAATTTATGAAGAATATGAATATGCCAGAAATCCTATTTCACCGTCCTTTGGCATGGCTGCGTATTTCCAGGCAGACACTGGGAACGGAGATGAAGAACCTGAAGAGGAAGGAAACCGTGCAGTGCGGTTTATCAGATCCCTGTTTTCCGGAGAAGAGGATGACGACGACACCATATCAGTATCCCTGCCGTCATTTATGGACGATGATCTGGGAGCCTTGGATGTATCGGCTTATGGGGAACCGGATAGGATTCTTTACACCTTTAAGGTGTGGGACCATCGGACAGAGGGCAGGCTGCATATCAATAAAAGAGATTTGGAGCTGTACCGCGCGGACGGGGATAAAAGTTATGGACTGACCCAGGGGGATGCCACGCTGGAGGGCGCTGTCTATGGACTGTTTGCGGCCCAGGATATCATTCACCCGGATGGAAAATCCGGCACTATTTATAATCAGAATGATTTGACAGCCGTAGCCGCCACGGATAAACAGGGAAATGCCTCTTTCCTGGCGTACACGGAGAAACCAGGCACCCGGCTGAGTGATGATGGAACTATAATCTCACCGGAGAACGCCACCGGACCTGAGAATCTATATAATGGTTCCTCTGTCACCTCCTCGGACCAAGGATTTGGTACAGTTGTTTATCCTGATTATGTGCTTTCCAATGAAGACCAGTGGATTGGGCGGCCCCTTATTATGGGCAGTTATTATGTGATGGAGCTTAGCAGGTCAGAGGGGTATGAGTTATCTGTCAACGGGATTTCCTTAAAGGAGAGCAACCGGACCCAGGATATAGTAAACCGGATCTATGAGGCCGGGCAGGCCCGCATATCAGGCGGTTTGTCCGATTATAATTCCATGGATGCAGACGGTTCCTGGAATGATTTTATAGTGGAGAGCTATAAGACTGAAAATGGATATGATATCATCCTGACCGGATATCCACAGGGAGCGGAATTTTATGAAATAAGGACCGGGACAGAGACAAAGACGTACAAGGCGGTTTTGGGCAGTTCTCTTCAGCCAAAAGTAGATCAGCAGGGCAGTCCTGTCTATCAGACGGCAAAAGGAGGGGAGTATAAGATAGGGGCTGACGGTAATCCCATTATCCGGCCGGATACTGCTACGGACAGTGACACGGGGGAGCGGACTCCCTATGGGGAGACTCTGCCCTACCGTTTCCGAACAGCCCCATATCCCAGCGGTACGGCTGTACCGGCTGATATGAGTAAATGGGGGCAGGCCATTGAACCTCATTATCTGTCAGAACAGGTTAACGGCATGTTGGGACAGCTTGGATACAGACCGGTTACAGACATTTCGCCATGGACCAAAATCCGGCTTTCGGGTCAGACCAATGCTCAGGCCGCAGAGGAAATCATGGATTGGTACACAGTCCATAACTTCTTTGACTGTGGGTATGTGGAGGATATATATGAGATGGAGGGCAGCTTTTTTGCCTTGCTTCGTCACGATTATTCATTGGGCCATGCCAGCTTCCCTGCGGTTTATGATTTTGTGAACCGTAAGCTGTATGTCCGAAAGACAGCAGAGGTGTCAGGGGGACCTGCCGGGAAGGTTGGTTACTGGATTGAGTATCAAAAGGGTGAATACAGCCTGAAAAGCGCCGTTGCATCAATAAAAGAAAAAAGGGAAATAAACCAGGTTATTCCTTTTGGGAGTGATATAGAAGCTGCGGCCGAAACTGTGTATCAGCCGCTGTATGAGACTTACAGCGAAGGGGATATTGTCCTTGACAGAGAGGGAAATCCCATTCCTCTCATGGAGCGGGTCTATGAGTATGAGGACAGGACAGAGACATACGAAACGGATAAGCCTGAGCCGGTTTCTGCTGTCTATGATTGGGCCACGGGAAACTATGCGGTTCATGTGGAGAATACCATAGACTGGAAGGACAGGACGGAGCCGGAATATACGGAATTCCGGGTAGTGACAAGAGAGAAGACCATTGATTGGGAAGGGGAGGAATTGCCTTACAGCCAGTATCTGACAGACATAGCAGGAGCCGGGGTAAGCGCCTTGGCTGCGGTTCCTCCGTTGGATGAAGGAAGCTATGTTGTATTCCAGGCATTGAATTATCCGAGGCAGAATCAGCCGGTACAGGAAGCGGGCACTGGTTCCAGTCCGCTGCAGGTATTGCAGAGAGTTATAAAGCAGTCCGTAAAGGTCACAAAAGATATTTCCCAGTCATCCTATGACGGAGTAAATACGTACGGATCTGTTCACAATGACCCGATGACCGTGCTGCTGGGATTGTTTAACGGAGGCGGCAGTTCCCAGGGCGCAAAACTGCTGAATCAGTTTAAATTCAAGGCATATCTGAAAAGTAACCTGGAAAATATCTTTGTGGACAGTGCCGGCAATATCATTTCAGAAGATATAGGGACAGCGGATTTCAAAGGAGATGTCCAGAAAATTTTTCTTCCTCCCAGGGATGGAAGCGGACAGCGGCTGTTGGAAACAAAAGAGGACGGAAGCTATGACTACACGAAATTCTTTGATGCCATGTACGCGGCAGTGCAGGTGGAAAAAGGGAAAAAGCCGCAGGAGGCAATACAGCAGTTTGCTGTGGACTACTATGATATAGATGCCTATAAAGCGGAAATTCTTACGGCGGAACCTGGGCTTAACAGCGATACAGCCTACGAAAAGGCCCTTTTTCGGGCTGCGGAGGAGGCCGGGAGCTATCTGTCTGTTTTTTCCGGACTGGATAACAGGCTGGCTATTGCCTGGGACAGCGATGCAGGCGGAGGGGCGGATGGTGATGTGACCACGCTGCAATGCAATACCAGGAATGGGAAGGACGATTATTTCAATCATTCCATCATGCTTGCCTACGGCACATACGTTATTGTGGAACAGGTTCCTGCGGATGTGGACCGGGAGCTGGCTAACCGGCATTTTACCAGGGACTATCCCAGGGAAATAACCCTTCCCTTTGTGCCGGATATCGGCCAGGATGAAGGCACAGGGGAAACAGATGTCAACTATCAGACAGGCAGTCCTTATTTCCGGTATGACAGCACAGACACACCGGATGACCTGATTCGTAAATATAAGATACGGTTTAATGAGGAGACCCACATCATACAGGCCAATGGACAGGATGGGAAATTTGAGATATATAAATATGGTCTGGACAAGGATATGCGGCCGGGCCGCAGCCTGACGTCCCAGGCTCCCTATGAAGAAGAGTACATGGATGGCAGAAATGATACTGTAAAGGGATATTATGCCGGATATACCTCCCAGAGCGAGGATGCCGGAATAATGGACGGGGTAATCTACGACGGCTACGAAACAGAGGACGGACAGTGGGAGGTCAGGGACCAGGTGGCAACGATGAAAGGGATGCAGACCGCTGTTGACGGCAAATTTGCCTCTATGCTGGTTCCGTGGACCGTGCTTCCACCTGCGGTGGACAGAATTAACCCGGACACAGGAAATGTGGAGACGCTGATTCCCTCCGGAAATGGCCGGGATTTTAATTTCGTGGCGTTTGCCCAGGAGGATTTTGAGGATGAGTATTTTAATTCCAGACTCCGTATTGAGAAACTGGATTCCGAGACAGGTGATTCCATTATTCATGACGGTGCATTGTTTAAAATATATGCGGCCAAGAGAGAGGTGGAAAAAGAGGGAATGGGCACCGTGACAGGGTCCGGAAATGTGCTGTACGGCGAGGCGGTGGACTGGCAGGGAAATCCTGTGGAAGATGCAGACGGAAGAAGGATCCTGTATCCGAGAGTGGGTAAGAACAATGGGAGCACGGACGACCTGCCTGTGCGCCTGGATAAGGATGGGATTCCCCAGTATGACGAAAGCCAGCTGATTAGGCAGGAAGACCAGAAGGGAAATGAGACAGGAGTTTTCAGGGCATACTCCACCATCAGGGAACTGGTCGTTGACGGTCAGGTGAAAAGGGTACCCGTGGGATACATAGAGACGTATAAACCATTGGGGGCAGGTGTCTATGTGCTGGTAGAGATTCAGGCCCCGAAGGGATACGGGAAGAGCCGTCCGGTGGCCTTTGAAGTATATGCGGACAACGTATCATTTTACAGGGAAAGAAGAAACGCGGACGGAACCACGGATGGGTGGGAAGAGGAAACAGCTGTGAGATACCAGTACGCCATTCCGGTGGCCGGCAGCTCCAATAAAGTCCGTACCAGGACGGTCAGCCGGATAAAGGTGGAGGACTATCCTTCCAGAATGGAAATTCACAAGGTGGAGGACGGGGATTCACTGGTGGGAAACCAGAACATTCTTCAGAAGACCGATGACCAGGGCAGGGTGGAATCAAGCGGAGGCTTTGAGACTGATGTTACGGTAAATGACGCCGGAGATCTGCTGGTTTATAAGGTAAGCGGCCGTAAAGAGAAGCTGGAGGAACGGGGAGATGTAAGGGATATTGCTTACAATCCGAAGACAATGCAGTGGGATGGATACGTGACCAAGTCATTTGACGAATACTCAGAACATATAGTGGAGGGCACGGAAAAGGAGCTTAAGGCCATGTCCGGTGTAAAACCATTGTACCGGCCGGACGGTACCTTTACAGGCAGGGGAATCCGGTTTGACATTTCCGTATCCGGCGCAGTCTTGTCCCTGTACCATGCCATGGAAATTGAAAAAACAGGAGAACATGTCTATAAGGGGGTAAGCGCTTCTGTCAAGGACGGCAAGGTAACGGGGATCATGGACACAAATACCGGTACCCATAAGGAAATACGCGTGGTTGGAGAGGAAAACAGTCCGGACGGTGCCGTGAAAACACATACGGCATCGTGGGATGTATGGGATGCTGTTATTGTGGATAATGACCCTGTAAATCTGTATTTCTATGATTTGACTCAGGTGGATACCAGGGAGAACCCGGATACGGGCGAACTGCTGGTACTGGATAAAAAAGGAAATCCGCTCTGCTTTGCGGACTCCGTTACCGGCATGGCATATGTCTATGATGATTATGGCCGTATGCTGGCATATACGGCGGACGATGAGGGAAATAAGATACTGGTCAAATCCATACAGGTATTAAAAGATGAAAATGGACAAACCATCTATGACAACAAAACAACTGTGGATGATGAGAATGGTCTGCCTATCTATTATACAAGCGGAAATGTAGTGACAAAGGATGAGTCCTGGACAACAGACAGCAGCATGGATTCTAATGGAACTCAGGAAACTTCCGGCGCCAGGCATTTGATTGCCCGCCTGCCCTTTGGATCCTATATACTGGAAGAGCAGGGAGTTCCCTATGACCAGGGATATATCCAGGCCAGATATATGGGGCTTGTACTTCAGGATACGGACCAGGTGCAGAAATATTTCCTGCAGAATGAATTTACCAAGACCGCATTTGCGAAGCTGGATGTGCGGACGCAGAAGGAAATAAGGGGAGCAGTCATGACCCTGTACCGGGCCAGTCTGGACAGTGACGGCAGCCCTCACAGGGAACAGGACGGCATATACAAAAAAGGCCAGGTCCATGCTTCATGGATTAGCGGATATCAGTACGATGATGACGGAAATATAAAATTGGATGAACATGGGGAGCCGGAAACGACAACTAAGCCTCACTGGATCGACCACATCCCAGTTGGGTATTACGTGCTGGAGGAAACCATTTGTCCCTATGAACAGGGTTATGTCCAGTCTGAGGCTGTAAATATTGAAGTCTTGGAAACAGGTGATGTACAGAGCTTTGAGATGGAGGATGATTTTACATCCATAGATATTCTGAAATACGACACAAGAAATGGTGATGTAATCTACGGGGACAGCGAAGCATACCTGACTTTATACCGGCCTATACTGGATGAAAAAGGATTTCCGGTGCTGGAACATGGAATTCCCAGGTACGATGAGACAGGAAGGATATTCACCTTCCGGGCCGCTACCTATAAGGACGGGCAGGATGTGGCAGCAACTGGCCGCGTGGTCCCGGACGCAGGCGGAAATCATCCAATTATGAAGTATGATTATGACTTCCGGGAGATTCCCGGCACATACCAGGGACGGTATTATTATACAGAGCAAGGCACCGTGCGCCTGGAATATCTGCCTGTAGGAAATTATGTGCTGGCAGAGACAGAAAATCCCGAGGGCTATGCCACAGCGGACCCTATACTTATTAATATAGAAGAAACAGGTCACTTAGAAGAGATACAATATTTTCAGATGGGGGATAAGCCTCTTGAGCTGGAGGTTTCCAAGGTGGATATCACCGGCGGCAAGGAGGTAAATGGTGCAAAACTTGCTGTGTATCCGGTGGATGAAAAGGGAAATGTATCGGAAATACCTCTTGTGCTCCACCAGCCCTCAGAAGACGGGCAATATCAGGATATAGAGGCGGTATGGATTTCGGGGCTGGACGGAAGATATACGGAGGAGGATGGGGAACAGGGGCTTATCCCTGCCGGTTTCCAGCCGGGAGATTTAAAACCCCATACACTGGAGTATATCCCGGAGGGTGATTATATACTCAGGGAGATAATAACCCCGTACGGATTCCTGCAATCTGCAGATATTCCCTTTACCATTGCGGACAGCCAGGTCCTGCAAAAAACAGAAATGACAGATGAAATTCCGGATGGAATTCTCCGAATCATAAAAAGCGATTCAGATAAGCCGGATGAAAAATTGATGGGGGCTGAGTTTTGCCTTGTGAACCAGACAACCGGTGCCATATGCGGTACCGTGATCACGGACCAGCTGGGACAGGCGCAGTTTGAACCGCAACCCATTGGATACATGGACCGGGATGGAAATTTTAAACCTTATACCTATGTGTGCAGTGAGACAAAGGCAGCCCCAGGGCACATGCTGACACTTGAGCCATATGAGTTCCAGTTTCATTACAGGAATGAACTGACAGACATCATTGTCTGGGAATATAACCCCACCAATGATTCCAACCGGGTAATCACGGATAAGCTGTCCGGGGATACGGAGGAAATGCTGGAAGGCGCGCTGCTGCGAATCGAACGCAGGACAGAATCCGGATGGGAGACAGCGGAGGAATGGGTTAGCGGCAGGCAGGGGCATTATACAAAGAACCTGAGTGAAGGACAATACCGTCTGATTGAGGTGAAGGCGCCGGAGGGATATAAACTGCAGGAAACGCCCATTGAGTTTACTATCAGTGATGGTATGACCGGGATTCCCCATCTGGTCATGCGCAATTATACAACCATTATAGATGTGGAAAAAACGTCGGCAGAAACAGGAAAACTTCTGGCAGGCGCCAGATTGCAGCTCATTGATAAGTCTGATGGAAGGGTGATTCGGGAGTGGACATCCGAGGCGGAAAGGGGGCAGCAGTTTTACGGTCTGAAACCAGGCATATATATCATCCACGAACTTCAGGCCCCATCCGGCTATGAGAGAACAGAGGACAGGGAAATCGTGGTAAAAGAATGGTCAGGGACAGAAGGACCGGAGATGGACCAGAAGTCCGGGAATGAATTGCATAACATGGTTCAGGTATTCAGGTTTGAGAACCGGACAGCATCCTCATCCGGCGGAGGCGGGGGAAACAGGCCGAGACCAAAGGCAGAGTACATTACATTTAAGAAAACAGATGTTTCAGGAAAGGTACTCCAGGGGGCAGAATTTACATTTTATGACCAGACGGGCCGTGTAATCGGCACCTCTGTCAGCGACAGTACAGGAATATTCCGCATAAGAAGGCCTGACAATGGTACATACACCTTCCGGGAAACAAAGGCGCCGGACGGTTATGCATTAAATCCCGGCATATTCAGTTTTACCGTCAATGGAAGTGATGTCATAAGGGGCGCATATGAAGTTGTGGACAAGGAATTGGAGTTTACGGTTACAAAGCTGGATGGAGACAGCGGTCTGCCTCTTATGGGAGCCAGGTTCAGGATAGGGAAGGGAGAAAACCGCGTCTGGGACCAGGAGCCGGAGAATATGGGCAAGGGGACAAACGGATCTGCGGCTGGAACTATAACCGAAGCCGTAACCGGAGCAGATGGTACATTTACCTGCCGTTTGGCAACACCGGGCCTGTATGTCATTCGTGAGACAGAAGCCCCTTTGGGGTATGAGAGGTCTGATAAGGTATATGAGTTTACGCTGGATGCAGAGGGGAGAATACAGGGCGAAGCAGTGACGCAGGGAAGCGTAACCATATATAATTGGAAGGAAAAACCGCCGGTCAGGAAAATTGGAAGCATTACTGCTGTGTATCAAGTTGGCAGCCGGTTTGGAAAAGGGACATATCATTTTGGATCCGGCCCCAGGGATACAGTAAGGACCGGAGACGACCTGCCCGTGGCAGCGGCCGCCGCAATGGCAGTTTTATGTATGGCGGGCTTCAGTATGTGTCTGTGTATGAAACGGAAGAGGGAATGGAGTAAGGGCAGAAAATGGGTGATATTTATTCTGGTTTTGATACCCGTAACAATTTATCTGGCTTTTGATGTGCTGGCGGAGGAAACAGATAGTATATCTGTCTCAGGGAAAATAGTATATTCCTCCATGGAAAACATAGAACCTGTCCCTCAAACCGCCTGGGTACTGGCCAGGGACGATATATCGGGAAAGGAGCGTAATGTCCTTCTGCCTCTTGTGAGTTATCATTTTTCTGATAAGCATTGGGAGGACGGATTTCGGCTGGATTTAACGGTGAGGGATTATGATGCAGGTTTTTATGAAGTTGGCGGTGTAAGGATTGAAACACAGAAGGAGGAGATTAGGGAGAGCCTGATGGACTATGAGGCAGAAATTTTAGGACAGGCAGGTCTGGATTCGGAAGCGTATAGAATTGACCAATTCCAGTGGGATGGCGGGGTATATGAAAGTGATGGAGTGTTATGCCGGAATTTGACAGCAATTGGACGCAAAATGGTCGCGGACTGCACTGCTGTTTATGGAGGGGAGGTAAGCCGGAATGTATTTTTGAATGACAGCGAAGGGGATGAAGAGAGCGGACAGATTGGAGATTCGGGGATTGATGAGAGGTATGTTACTAAAAGTAATGTGCAGCCATTCTTTTCCCTGGGAGTAACTGTGCCTGCGGCCGGGATTTGTTTTGTGGTATTGATTGCAGCTATGGTTCTGGCTATGATAAAGAATACCAGACCTTATGGTATGGCGGCGGTCATGTTCATGTTTTTTGCGGGCGTTGTGTTCAGCATGCATTTGCTGGTGAAGATGGGAATGGATTATGCTGATGGGCGCCGAATATATGGTATGGTGCAGGACGAAGCATATGGAAGGGGGCAGGAAGGAGAAGCTGGTGAGGGGAGAGAGGCTGGTGAGGAGAGAGAGGCTGGTGAGGAGAGAGAGGCTGGTGAGGAAAGAGAAGCTGGAGAGGGGAGAGAAGCTGGTGAGGAGAGAGATGTTGATGAGGGGAGAGGTGCTGGCGGAGGGAGAAATTCTGACGCAGAGAAAAAAACGGATGAGGAAAGTCCTGATGGGAAATCTCCTTTAAATGAAGAAGCCCTTGCTTCCATCAATCCGGAATACCAGTTCTGGCTGGCTGTACCTGGAACTAACATTGATTACCCGGTGGTGAGGCATGAAAATAATGAGTATTATCTGAATCATAACTTTTATCAGGAACAGCATATAACAGGCTGTGTTTTTGCCGATTCCTCGGCTGTTCCCCTGGCTGTGGACAATACGGTGCTGTACGGACATAATATGAAGGACGGAAGCATGTTTGCAGGTTTGAAACAATATGGTGAGGAAGCTTTTTTCCGGGAAAACCCTGTTATACAGATATTTTACAGGGGAAAGTGGGTGGAATGTCCTGTTTTTTCATGTCAGATCCGCCATCAGAGCGATGCCGGAGCCTACGGCACTAACTTTATGGAAGAAGAGTGGCTGCCTTATCTTGAGAAGATGGGGGCAGCGTCCCTCTATGAAACAGGAATCACTCCCGGAGGGGATGAGAAGCTTATAACGCTTTCCACCTGCTATGGCAAAGACCAATATCTGATTGTGCAGGCGCTGTTGTACGGTATGTGATACCTTTTCGCTGAAAGCAAAAGACGTATACGCGTATACTGACTGTCCTCCTGACTGTTATGCATATTGCATATAAAGCAGATAAATAGTATAGTAATAGAAGCTTTATGCAAATACGATGACAGTAGGTGACATTAGTGAAAAAGAATATAGACTTACTAAATGGAAATATACTTACATCTCTGACGGAGCTGGCCCTTCCTATTATGGCCACGTCTCTGGTCCAGACTGCGTATAATCTGACGGATATGGCCTGGATTGGTATGGTGGGAAGTGATGCGGTGGCAGCGGTTGGTGCGGCAGCCATGTATACCTGGCTGTCCTCCGGCGTTGCAACCCTGGCCAGGATGGGAGGCCAGGTGAAGTCTGCCCATGCATATGGAGAAGGAAACCGCAAGGAGGCGGTCCAGTACGGAAAGGGAGCCCTGCAGCTGGCTTTGGTGCTGGCGGCTGTGTATGGAATCATAACCAATCTTTTTGCAGGGCCTCTGATAGACTTTTTCCATCTTAATTCAAACCTGGTGGTGGAAAATGCAATTGTGTATCTGAGAATTGCATGCGGCCTTATTCTCTTTGCATTTATTGGACAGACACTGACGGGCCTTTATACGGCTTCCGGCAACAGCAGAACGCCTTTTGTGGCCAACTGTATCGGCATGGGAGCCAATATTGTGTTGGATCCGCTGCTTATCTTCGGCCTGGGGCCAATTCCCGGAATGGGAGTGGCCGGTGCAGCCATTGCAACGGTGACAGCCCAGTTCATTGTGGCTCTGGTCCTGGTTATTTCTATGAGAAGGGACCCTGTGCTGGCATCCCAGATGCGGGTTTGGATTCCCACTCCTCTATCCAATATTAAAACCATGGTGAGGATTGGATTTCCGGCAGCAATTCAGAGTATGCTGTACTGCGGAATCTCTATGGTCCTTACCAGGTTCGTCACTGCATGGGGGGATACGGCGGTTGCAGTCCAGAGAGTAGGCGGACAGATTGAATCCATATCCTGGATGACAGCAGATGGTTTTGGGACAGCTATCAATGCATTTGTCGGGCAGAACTATGGCGCGGGAAACCTGAAGCGGGTAAAGAAAGGTTACATGACAGCATCTGTCATCATGTTTATATGGGGCATTTTTACCACCTGCCTTCTCATATTTGGAGCGGCGCCTATATTCAGCCTGTTTATTCATGAGGCAGAGGTTATACCGGCCGGAGCTGATTATCTTCGGATTATTGGTTTTTCGGAAATGTTCATGTGTGTGGAGCTGATGACCGTAGGCGCCCTGTCCGGCATGGGAAAGACGATGGAGGCATCTGTCATAACCATTATCCTCACAGCTGCGCGTATTCCGCTTGCCGTGATTCTGGGAGGAACAGCCATGGGACTGAACGGCATTTGGTGGGCACTGACTATTTCAAGTATTGTAAAAGGAATCATTTTCTTTGTGTATTATCTTCATATCATGAAGAGGATGAAGGCATAGGCATAAGCCGGGGTAAAGTTCAGGGGCAAAGTTAAGGGGGCAAAAATCAAAAAAATATGCTTGTAAAATGTCGGATTTTGTGAGAGAATAGAACCAAGTATGATGTGATAAATTTAACGAATGGGCACTGTACTTGATCAAATTCATTTTTGAAAGGAGTTTTAACACATGATTTATTCACATGAAGTAGAAGAGATGTGCACAGTTGCACAGGGCGTTCATCATGGCGCTGCTCCAAT